>Ga0315902_10000929_pt1 | contig 48209 bp, 38 predicted proteins | sample LakEriMetagenome_9_FD_203523 | JGI IMG/M metagenome (GOLD analysis project Ga0315902, IMG submission 203523) | Freshwater fungal communities from buoy surface, Lake Erie, Ohio, United States - Buoy 12 MA117 | ecosystem: Environmental > Aquatic > Freshwater > Lake > Lake biofilm | place: USA... | reverse complement strand
AGGCCACCGAGAATATCCCAACCGCTATTGTTGGGCTGCGTTGCCGGAACTTGCTCCAATCGTATCATGTTCAATTGAGTGGAAGTCAAGATCTTTTTACTTCCGCAGCTTTGAGTCAAAATTGCTAATGCAATAAATATAAATGCGGTGGTGCGAGCGCTGATTGTGTGCATTGTTGGCGGATTAATTGGAATAAACTGTGTAATCGATTTTGGAGGATAAATATAGATGCGCTCAGCAAACATTTGAGTATAAGAGCCAGCGCATGCCTGATGCCGAAGCTCCGCTATCCCTTAAACGCTTGCCTATGCCCCTCCAGCAACTCCTGACTCGGGCATAGCTCTTCACGCTCGGGCAGACGCAGCTTCTGACCTTGCAACGGCGTGTAGTATGGCACTTCAGTGATTTCGTGTAGGCTGGCGCTCACCACCACGCAGCAAGCCTATGAGCCTTGCTCGGCATATGTATCGCCCCTAATGCCAGAACTATTGAATGAGAGAAAGAAGTTAGCAGTTCGGTAAAATCTGAATAATTGGCATATATGATTATAAGCACTTCAGTTAATAAGGTGCCTTCGGTTCATCAACAATTCTTCTTAAACCAATCCAGCTTATTCTGCAATTCTTCAATCAATGTTTGATCTTTGAAGTGGAAATACACAGCACATAAGAAAGCCAAAGCCATTAACACCATTCCTAGCAAAAAATAATTTTTCTGAGCTAAACTACCGGTATTCCTTTGGAGGTTTACAACCACAGTTGCATTATTCGTTAATTCATCGAGACCTACTTTTGCCGAATAGCGAGCGTAGCCTTCGGCCAAAACAGTGAGTTCTGCACCTATAGAATTATAATTAAATGTTGCTTCAGCACCAATACCCCCTTGATTATCATAATTAATTAGCGCACTAACTTGAGGGTAAATCAATACTCTAAAAACGATTTCCTGGTCATAGCTAGTTTCCTGCAATTGCACACTAAAATCAGTGCACGATGCAAAACGCTTTGTAGGTTCCTTAGCCATAGCCTTATTAATCAAACGATCAAGCTGCTTTGGTATCATAGGATAATAACTACTTGGAGGCGGCAATTCCTCTTCAACCTTCTTTTTTTGCAACTCAAAGTAGTTTCCAACGCCATCAAACGGATTCTTGCCTGTTATCATATAATACATCACCAAACCTGCAGAATAGATATCCGTTCTATAATCTTGACGTTTACATAAAATTTGTTCCGGACTCATGTAAAACGGACTTCCCGAAGCCTGCTTCAACATGGTCTTAGCGAGGTTTTGCTCCTCATCAATCATTTCCGCTACACCAAAATCTATTATTTTAATATTTCCTCTATCATCTATCAAAATATTAGCAGGCTTTATGTCACGATGTATTACCCCCTTAGAATGAGCATGACCCAATCCATCCAGCAAATTCGTCATAATTTGAATGGCCTCACTATGCGGAATTAATCCTCGCTTTTTCTGGATGTAGTCATCTAATTGTATTCCGTCAAAAAATTCCATTACTAAGTACATTCCTGACTCATCCTCAAAATAGTCATATACTTGAATTATCGAAGGATGCTTCAGCAGGGAGATTATTTCTCCATCTTTTGAAAATCGATGTCTAGCCTCTGGATTATTGTAATGAGCAGGTAACATCGCCTTAATTGCAACATTACGTTTCAATACAGGGTGGTAAGCCATGTAAACTCTACCCATGCCACCTTCACCTATCTGCCGTTGAATTTCGTATCCCTTTATTTCCGTTAAAGGATCGTGCATAAGATTTTATTTTACAGAAGTTAATTATCCTTTACGAGGCGGATAAAATAACCATCAGCCAGGATTTTATCCATATCAAAATTACCACAAGAAAAGTGTGATGAGTGGAATTTCACGTTTCGAATTCGTCCATTCTTATCAGGAACCCAAAATGCGCCTGAAGCGTTTCCACTTAAAAAACCTTTAGAAGATTCTGCATAATAACTGGAATTTCGATAGTTGAATCCGTTATATCTATAGTCTTCACAACTCACCGGATGATTGTAGTCCGGTGAAATCAAGCAGAGAACATACCATTTAGATTGAGAAATATTCCAAGATGTTATACTCTGACCATCGATTGAATTCAACATAGACTGCCAATCTTCTAGAGTTGAAATATGATAACCGCGTATACTCGAGAGCAATCTAAAATCTTGAACTACAAACTTGTTGTAGATAAAGCCCAGCCCCTTCAAAGAAGGGTCAAAATTGACATAACAAAAGCCAGGTTTTCCCATATTGCAAAGCGCAATCCATTCCTCATTGTTAGCTGCAAAACTGCCAATACCAAGTTGAAGATTAGTAGCTGCCCACTCCAGGTTATTAATATTAATAGTTTCCAATTCATTCGCTTTCTTAGTCTCTATGATCAACTTCATTTGTCCCTCATAAGCTTTAACTTTTTCGGCATACTCAGATTCACTAAAACAAGGATACCTTTCCCTGGAATCATTGATTATATCTAAACAATTGTTGCAGCTACTAACATCACTAGCCCCATTGCATACATTATTGATTTCACGCATTTGAATAAGGCAATCTTGTACAAGTCGCTCACTATTTCGCGAAAAATACAGTCCCGTAGTATTGGACGCCAGGTGAAGCGGACCAAAAGGTTGATAATACGATAAAGCTGCCTCATTTTTTTCACTTCTCATTTTCGTCCTTCTATCGTGATTACTAAAATCATATTTCAGACTAACTTGCATTCCATCCCAGGTTTTCGCACTCTCTAGTTTCAGCGATATCAATAAACCAATCCTAAAACATCGCCAATTAATTTGACCCATTTTCAATCGTTCATCTATAAGTCCAAGGGTAAAATCAAACTGAGGAGTCAAAAACACACCGTAATCAGAAAGATAATTAAATCCAGCACCTAATGATGAATAGCTAGCCGGCTGCCATTCATTAAATACATTTGAAGACGGCTCACGCGCATTTTTTGGCCATAGAAACTTGATTTGTCCATTGAAGTTTCTTTTCATCCCCAATCCATATTCATTAATATTCGCATCGAATGTTGATAGAACTTGAAAATACGTCCATTTACCAATTCGCTTATTCAACATACCAGAAAATCGACCTAAGGCATAATAATTCGGTAAATTATTCGCTGATAAAAAGACAGGGTCGTTGCCATCTACAACGAAAAATCCGGTCCTACTATAAATTCTAGCCACTTCACTACTCATGGAAAAAGCAGAACACACAGAAAAAAAATCATTTGTCTTCTTTCCAAGCCTATATCTCACACCAAACATAGCCTGCCCCGAAAAACCCTCAAAAATGCCTCCATTATTAAAACGCGCAATTGAAAATGAAAAACCGGGGAAAACCTTTTTTACTCTAGTCTTTGCTTTTTTAAGCGATCCTGTTGAAACTTGTTTAAAATTGAAAAATGCCTCGAATGGCTTACCGGCTGCATTCTCTCCACCAATTGCAGCTTGCTGAGTTAGGCCAATCTGAAAACCCGGTCCCTTATCGAAAAAAACCGAAGCCGGATGCATTGAATAGTCTTGAATAAAAGGTAGGGGATTTCTTAAAGTCTGAGAAAACATCTCAGAACTTAAAACCAAGGAAGTCAATAGCGAAATGAAGTATATAAATTTCATCACTTGGTTTTAATTGATACAATTCCTCTGTACTTTCTCTTCTTTTCCTCGGACGATAATACATAGAAATAATCACCATCCGGCAACAATTCATTGGTATACATATTACTACCACCCCATTCAATATAACCTTCATTGCTTGCCTCTCCAACTTGTGCATGAACAATTCTGTTACTCATCGTATAAACTGAAAGTTCAAAATCTCGCCACTGTTGAATTCCTTCAATTATCCAAAAATCATTTAACCCATCGGCATTTGGTGAAAACGCTGAAGGCACTTTAAGCAAAGAGCCCTCTTCAACATTGAAGTATCTTACACTGTCACAAGAGTTATTATCTTTAACAGTGACACTATATATACCTGCCGATAGTGAATCAATGCGCAATGAGTTATAATACAAGCTATCATTGTTCTCTGACATCCATAAAATATCGAAAGGTGGTGCATCTCCAACTATGTCAATTTCGATAGCACCATCATTCCCAACATTTGTTGCCAACAATTCTACCAACTCAATTCTTGGCTTAGGAATTACATCTAAATCTACAACAGTATGGGGAGACCTGCTTTCACAACCCTGACTATTGATAGAAGTTACGATGTAAGATTGATCTTCATTCATTCTTGCAAGTAGGGTTCCTCCCGAGAAAAAAAACGCTTGTGTTTCATTCAAATACCAGCGGTAATTCAAACCGGTAACCTGAGCAATACTCAGATAAAAATTATCAATTGCATCAAAGCAAGTTACAAAAGGATTTTGCTGCGCCGGTGCAATTGGATAATTACCCGCGCATTGAAAACCTTTCAATTGGATATTGTCCAATACAAAACCAGGCTGAAAATTAAAATATTCATCAGATGTAAAAGCAAATCCAATTTTGAGGCTACTTTTATTATTAGTGATTAATGGGAGTTTTATTATCGCGTGATTTGTTGCATTATCTCCTGTCTGAAAATTACTTTCCAATATGTTCCAGATTGGTGAATTTAGATCAATACCCCCAACGCTGTATAGCACTGAACCAAAATCGTGATTAGCCTCGCCATTGCATCTCCAGTCAAATTCAAGGGTCATATTAGAGTAATTCTCAGCATTTACCTCGAAGTAACTAATGGCAGTACTCCCATTCTCCCCAGAGTAACCAATAGCACCGTTACTACAAATTTGCAAGCTATATTCATCAATTGAATAAATGCTATTCTCGATGCACCAAACATTCATAGCATTACTATTTGTTGTTTCAAACTGACTTTCGCCCATGAAAAAATCATATGAACGCAATACTTGCTGTGACTTGAATAGAGACACGAAAAGAAAAAAGGTGATGATAGTAAGTATTATTTTCATAGCTAGTTATCTTCAAAAACAATTGATAAAGCCAATCCCGGAATTGAAATAATATTGCTAGCGCTAAGCATCGAAAAATCAATCAGTTCCCTATCCGGGGATTTCCAATCTAGATCTTTAGCCTGTAAGTTCGATATACTGAATTGAGTGAAAACACGAACATAAAATTTGGTACTCGTTCCCGTTTTACCACCCACTATTGGCAAACACCAACCGAAGCGAAACTTTGGAGAAAAATAACCACCGCTACCAACAACCTCCTGATTGCTCGTCGCATCTGAAGCATCAAGCTTTAAAAATCCAACATCCAAATCCGCTCCCGCATATAGGATTGTACCAAAATCCGCATGAAGTGAAATACCAAATTCCTTCACAGAAATTGACTCTCCTAATTGGTAGTAGTTAAAGACTTGAGCACTCATAGAACGTTGGCTGGACGCAACTATTTGAGAATTACTGAAACTAAGACCAATACCAGCCTCCATTAGCCACCTATCCTTTTTCCTCCCCTCCTTGATTCTAACGAATGGATTATATAGAACCTTTAAACCTTTGTAGGAAGAGTAATCAACGAATGCATTTTCTGTGAAATTATTCGAATTTATTTGTTGCATAAGTTTGATTCCATCATTCGGGTTCTCCAAAACCCCATAGTCATAACCAATAAAAAATCCTTTACCACGATATTGACTCAATATCATTTTCGGATTAATAAATAATCCAATTAGACAAAGTATAGAAATGACATACAATCGATATCTCCGGAAAACACTCATTTCAGACCTTTCAAAAAGTAATTTAACATTAAAGTATATTCTTGTGAGGTACCCGAAACCCTAAATGGAATCTCTTGATGACGGCCGCCTTCCTCTCGAAACTCCTTCAAATGTTCTTCATATGTATCATGATCCTCTGGATCGAGCGCATAAACAATACTAAACTTTATAGAACTTCCTGAAACAATTAGGCCATTGAACAGTTCAATGCGCGTGCATGTACAAGGAAGCTCGAAATCGTCCTTATGAATTGTAATTGTTTGCTTGCTCAGGTTCCTGATTGTAAATTCACATCGAAATTCTATACGATCATTTTCAATATAAACTTTGGCAATCTCACAAACCTCCTGATTCAACACGAGTTGTGCATTACCTTGTGGAATACAAATTAAAATGTGAATTAGCAAAGTAATAATTGACTTCACTCGCATGGGTTATACTTTAACTATTTTATACGCATAAACATTACCGTTTGCATCTACTAAAAGGATTAGATAAGTGCCCACTTGAATAAACTCACCAACCGACACAGAATCGCTAGGATTAATAATCCGTTTTTCAAGACATACACCTAAAGTATTGAAAAGGCTAAGTTCAATTGTGCTTTCAAAGGGATTATAAACATGATGCTGATGGTTAAATGGATTAGGAAATGCAACTATCGGTTTACCATTACCTTCTTGAATGCCGGATTCAAACAAATTGAAATTGAGATATGAACGCGTTGTACAACCGTCATCCGATACCAAATCAACCCAATAAACGAAGTCTTGTGTATTAAAATTTGGGAAATAACAATACGGTTGATTTGAAATATTAACCTCAACTTCAAATCCCTCGAGAGTCGAATAACCCCAAGAAATCAAATCAGCATCCGTACTCGGATCAATTCCAAGTAAATGAGCATTCTGATCTATTACAAATACAGGAACTGTATCAAGAGCGAGATTATCATTTAGGTATATTGTATAATCTACATTCTGTTGACAACCACTTTGAAGATGAGTAATTTGAACACCCACTTGACAAGAGTCATCGGTCCCCACATGGATAAAAATCTCGTTGTCTTGATTACTATTGGACATTATCGAGCCTCCATTAATCGTCCAATTGAACGAAGAATTGACAGCATTTGCGCTCACCATAGTATAGTAGCTATTACCACAAATCTCATCAACAGGCCCTTGAATATCTACAACTTGGTTGGGAACAGAGATAAACAAAATATTAGATGACAGCTGACATTGTAAGGTGTCAATTTCATCATGAGAAATAATAACACTAGCTAATCGACGAAAACTAGAATTCAACGTGGCAAGTGCATCTGCAGAATAATCTTGTTGAGTTGCATCAGTAATATTTGACCAATTCAACCCATCAAGGCTCTGCTGCCACTGCAGAAACAACATTGCCTCTGAAGACGCATCAATCACACTCTCGAAAGGCATTATTTGTTCATCAACACATAATAATTGATTGCCTGATACAATACCCGGATTTAAGCTTACAACGTCAACCTCGACCTCAGCTGTATCCGAGCAAGTATAATTAATCCCGTTATAATCATAAAAATTACTTCCAATAACGATAATCGAAGTATCTTCTGAGATTATTGAGCCTGGACCAAAATCATCAAAGTAGATATAGTTCTGACAGCCCTCCGGACTAAGAGAAAGGGTATCGCCCGGACAAACAGTTAGATTTGGAACTACATTAATTGATGTTATGGTATCACCCAATTGTATAATTTGCGAATAATTCGTTAAGCAATTCAACGTGTCATACGTAGATATCCTTCTCATAAATTGATAATGTGTAGAGTCCTGTGATGAACTAAAAAACAAAGAATCACTCATCAGATCTACCCAACTCAACAAATCGTTAGAACCTTGCCAAGCAATAGATACTTCATTACTAAAAGATGGAGAATCTAAATTTTGTAAGGTCCATTCTGTTCCATAACAAAAAACAAGTAGAGAATCAATAATACCAGGGTTCAACACATTAATATGCACAGAATATACTTCCTCACAGCCAAGTATATTCGTAATTTCAGTAGTGTAAACCTCATCTGAAAAAGCTAAAACAGTATCGTTATCCGAGTTTACCCAATTCAACGAATCAATGAAATCGGGATATACGAAATCACTCAACAGGATCGGCGTTCCATAACATACATTTATAATCGATTCTATTTGCAAATCAAATAACTGAAAACCTATGTTTTGCTGCACTAGATCTCCATCTTCATTCTCAACAGTATACTCAACCTCATACGTACCCTCCAGATCTGTATAAAGAGTGTCAGATTCCGATAATACCACTCCATCAAGCGACCATTCAATTTGAATCATATCACACGAATCACAAACATTGACATAGAAAATCAACGATTCAGAAGGGCAAATGTAATATGCACCATTAATTGCGCTTTGGTTGCATACCAATGCCTGAGAGTGACTCAAGTAAAAAGAGAACATTAATAACAGAACAAATAAAAATCGATAGAGCTTCATCATAGATTGAAAATAATATCAAAACCTAACCTCCATGAGTAAATTGGCATATAGGAAGCCCATTGAACAACACTTCCTGTGTCATTCAAGGATTCGTAAGGCACATTATCAACTTTTGATGTTTTCCAGTGGCGAATTGCTAAATTTCTCGATACGAACGCAGCTACTTCCCAACGTTTACTCACCTCGTACTCATAAGAAAATCCAATGGGAACCGAAAACGCTGCTTCATATTCTATTTTTCCCACATCATAAATTACAGAATCTTTCATAAGACCGAGATTTGGAATATCAGTAACCTCAGTGGGATAATTGTCATACATCCTTAGTATCGACCACTCTTCAGCAGATGCCTTATAATAAGCGCTGCTTATAGAGGACATAGTCAATCCACTAAAAATGGAAAGCTGTTTTATGTTCTTAAATAGATACCGGTTAACGGTTATTTGCGACTCCATTCCCTTGAGATCTATCCTCTCGTTATAAGCACTAATATTTGAAATTCTCGAATAACCGCTCTCTTTCGTTACAATTGACCAATCCATTTTACCAATGCTGCTGAAATTTCCGGTAAAAGAACTGATTCCAACATTAAAACAATAGTTCCGCCATATATAACCCGCAGAAAATCCGGAATTATAAACTACGCCTCGAAAATCAATATGCTGGTCATTAGGTAGCTGAAAACTGGTTCTGCGACCAGAGTGCAAGGAATTAATTAGCCTAAGACGATATGGTAATCTGGGCTCCTTTCTTTTCAGGCTATCACGAAGCTTGGTAAACTCATTTTGAACTCGTGAAAGTTCTTCAGATAGTTCCTTAATCTTGGAGTCTCTATCATTGGACGATCTTTCTAAAACTAAGTCCTTGTTATACATTTGAGCCAAAGCTGTTATTAGCAAACTATCTTCATTTAGAAGACAAGACGCCCCATACCGTTCCTTTTCCATAAAAAGGAAACTTCTTTTCAAATTTTCTGTGGTGTAGAACCTAAGAGTATGCTCTTGAGTTGACCTTTTGGAACTTAGAAAATGTTTCTCCCTTTCATTCATTTCATAATCTGAATCACTCAAAACTAGAGCGCTTAAATGGGTGGCTAGCTTACCTGGTTTGACTTTTGCGTTTGATCCCTTGTCATTGGAAACCGGTGCAACCAAATCTTTCCAGAAGACATCGTTAGAAATCTGAAAAAGATAAACAGCTGTACTTACATTGGTTTCTTTACCCACCAAGTATTTATTAATTAACCTTGTTGCATTCTGAAAGTTCGCGGAATTGTGATTCAAAGTTGTATCCCAAAAAATAATTATCCGAGTATCTACATTCTCATTCTGGGGATAACCTTTAAAAGCAGATAAGTCCTCTTGGAATAGTATTGAGCTGTTACCATGACTTGTAACAATTGGATCAAAATAATTAATTTTAAAGTGACTTACTTGGCCATGAAGAGATCCAAGGATTAGCAAGAACACAATATAAAAGCAAACAATTCTAATAGATCGCATAAACAATCAGGCGCATTTTTGAAAAATAACTCGAAAAAATCGCTCCCCTCTTCGACCATATGTTCGAAGGGTTTTATCAAACTTTTTTGGTGCGATATACAATTCACAAAGCCCCTCGAAATCATCACTTTCCAAAAATCCGGCATCCTCAATCTGTGAAAAGCGCACAGCCAACAGCAGAGCATCAGGATCGTCCGATATTTGACTACTCGGAGACATTTCGAATTCTCTAAAATTATCCTCTCCAAATCGACTTAGAAATAATGAATATGTCTCAACTCCACATTGCCTTGGCACTTTGAATACATAGGTTGAACCTCCCGAAAAACGAATTATCTCATACTGAGCTTGTTCATCAAGTGATTTTGACCTAAGCAGTCTCCATTTTTTTATGTAACTTTCCTCATCAGTTTGAGGTAGTACCGATAAGTTTACGTCTTGACATATTTCATCAGGAGCGGCCTGAATTGTTCGAACAATATTACACGCTGGAACAGAAGCTTCAATGCGCACAGGCCCTATCATTGTAGCCGTATACTTCGATGGCGAATTGGAAGAGGTGAGTGATTTCAGCGAGGTGGTTTTGTTGTTTACATCGGTAATTGACCAAAAAACCTCGTAAGAATCAGACGAAGTAGATTCAAGAACGAAATCCACTTCCTCGCCATATTTTATAGCTGAGGACTGCGTTGACGATAATTTAAAACTGGCAGCAGATGTCGGCCACCATATAATAATATGATAAGATTTTCCGCCTTGTTTTGCGCGCTTGGAGTACTCTAGATAATAATCCTTGTATAGATCAAGATTCTCAGAAATTTCAATTTGTTCAATAGAATATGCATTGCAATCACCAATCCATCTGGCACTTTTGAGATCGACAAGCATCAGCGTCTCATAATTATTAATCGAATAGCGTTCCTTCAAGCGACTACATGGCGAACATTTCGTGCTCTTAGGGTCAAGTTTACAGCTTATCCGATTTCCTTCAAAACTATGGTTAACAGAACCACTCATTTCAACATCATTAATCATTCGAACTTCCAACGCATCAGGGTCTTTACCCAGCACCTTCTTCAAGTTTGAGCTTTCTAATACATAGTCCAATTCACTTTTAAAATCAATGTAACTTCCATCAAATAAAAGCGAGATCTTGACATTATTGTCAATCGATGCGCGAAGCTGCATCCCGAGCAGAGAGACAACGACCAAGAAGAATAATTTCATAAAAATCACTTTCATCACTTACAAAATAATTTAACATTCGACTTTACTTCGTGAGTTTTCTTACCCTCTCTGGTCATGTCAACACGCACCTGAAATTTGCGTTGTTTTATATTATCCCACTTACTTGATAAATCAACCTCGACAGAGGTTTTGTTCGACGTTTTGGTTGTGAAAGAATAGTCGGTGCCATCCTCATAACATCCATCAGCACATGTAATGGTTACAACGTATTCAGCGTCCTCATAATTTGAGCTCCAAGAAACAATATTCCTACCCCCATTATGTTCGACAGTTATCTCATCTAGCTGCAGCGACTGTTCCGCTGATTCAACAGTATTTGAAACATCTTCGGTTGTACTTGAGTTTCCGGTATTCTCCTTAATCGCCGGTTCATTTTTTTCATTTACCTGAGTAGTTTTGGGTACTACAATCTCATCTGATTCATCGGATCCTTTTAGAACAATCACATTTACCGCGTCAGGTTTTTGATTCTGAGAGAACAACAACCCTTCGTCAACCATTCGCTCAATATGCATTGAAATCTTATCAATACGGTCAAAATAGACTCTTTCATCTATTCGTCTGTCGCCTTGAGGCACAAGAAAGAAATGTCGAATATTTAAGGTATCTTTATAAAAGTCATAGGAGCCCTCAACAGCTGCCTTGCATGCCAATGAAGGCATTTGATCATTGACAGCATTTTGGATTATCTCTTGCACTTCATTCCTTTCCATTTCTGAAACAATATTCCTCGACAACATAATTTCAGCCTCTTCATTTTTGAGATCAAGACGTTTAACTCGGAGCGTGGGATAATAAACAATATCCTTTCCTTCATAGATGCGTAATAAAGAAATACACTCAGGACTTAAATCAGTATTCCCAGAAGCACATAGAGAGTGGTTAGTGACAATTTTTATCTCCAATAATTTTCGGTCCTTTTCACTTGTAAAAAATAGTAAGAACAATGATACTGCTATGGCTAGCAGCAAAATTAGGATTATCAGAAATCTTCTTTTCGGCTGTAATTGCATCATGTTAATTTCTTAAGTTACAAACTTATCAAAATCCACATTACTTTACGAACAGCGCTGATTATTTTTTCATGCAAATCTCGTGATTCCGCGGTCTAAATAGTTTGGCCCTTGCTCAATTTAACTCCAGTTAATATTGTATTCGCTTACCTCTTTCGAATTTTTTGATAGCCTTTAGTGCATCGAACTGTTCAATTGATTCTTTAGAACGGAAATCCTGGATGCATTTTCTTTAGACAACTTGAACTAAGCCGAGCTGCTCTTACAAGCATGAATTTGGACACGCAACAACTGCAGTATATGCAGACTTCGAAAACTATATTATTTTACACTAAGCACAGTAGTAAACGTTAATACAGGCTTAACGGTCAACAATAACCTAAATCCACAAGGATGAAAACCAAATTATCGCGCTTGGTTATTCGAACCTTAGTGTACATGCTTATTGTTAAGTAATTGCAGAAGTAATGATCATTAATCTCGACAGCTTCTCCGCTATCGCTTTGAATAGTATTCTGTCCATTAAGGATGAATCCTTTAAGCCCGGATTCAGCATCCATCTCACCAAACTCTTCATTTATAGGCCGCCTCTGATCGCTGATCCCGGAAGAGCTCAAACCGTTCTTCATTCGGCGCACTTACTTTATTCAAAAAGCGCGCATAGACTTAATCGACGAACCATTTATTCTCAGCAGGGTCGAGCAGCAATTGAAATACCCGCTGATTCGGATAGCATTGATAATATTGAATAGCCTACAACACAGAGGATTGAGTTTCCGGTTGCTATCTTAGAATACTCGATTACCACATATTATCTCTTAACCTTCCACGCGCCTTCGATGTAGATAAAAGTAATATCCTTGAAATCACACTCCTCAGTAGATTCAGGGTTTTCAATTGCCGTTTTTGATTTAAATTCAAAATTGCTTAACCACTGAATTGGTCCACAAACACAAGTACGTTCCCGAAAAAAAACCGATTCGAAAAAATCATTTTCCCTATTCTTCAATGAAATTATTTCCATATTACAATTGTATCCCATGCTACAATCACAAGAGGACAATGTACACCAAGAATTATCAGGAGAAATTTGGATTTGATCATAACTAAAGATTCCTAGGCATTTCAACTCCCTCATAACAGCGTCTTCTGTTGATACTATTATGAGGGTCTCGCCGGCGTCACAACCATGCGTGCGATCCAAAAATAAAAGATTGAGCTCGGGAATGCTTCCGACTATTTTATAAGAAGGTCCATTACCTTCACATGAGTTATATGATCTGAAATATGCGGTATTTCCATTATTCGCATTCACAACTATATCATGCTGATTGTACTCGTTACTTATTAATACAACCTCGCTCATTTCAGCAAGTGTTTGCTGCTCATCAAGAACTTGTAGCGTCGGATCTACATTAATTTCATTAATACAAATCGAATCGAAATCGACTAAACTCTCCAAGGAAATCTCGTCCTTTATTAAATTAGTCACTGATTTTCGTATCGAAGCAAAAACGAGATTAGTATTAAACAGGAGAAATATTACGATTAGAGTATTTTTCATTGAAATGAAAATTATTAAAATGGAGTTGGTTTCAACGTGCTAACGCAAAATTACAGTATTCCAAAATTAAGAGATTTATTTTTTACCAAGGGTTACTCTTTTAGTGCAATTCTCCCCACCACCAACATATTCCCATCCCCTCCTATTTACCACCTACCTTTCGCCTCTGATTCCATTTACATGTATACCTTACAACTGGCGAGTTTGAAGATTGAAGCATTGAACAAAATGCAACTGGCTGCCATTGAAGCTTAACGGTCAACAATAACCTAAATCCACAAGAATGAAAACCAAATTATCGCGCTTGGTTATTCGAACCTTAGTGTACATGCTTATTGTTAAGTAATTGCAGAAGTAATGATCATTAATCTCGACAGCTTCTCCGCTCTCGCTTTGAATAGTATTCCGGCCATTAAGGATAAATCCTTTAAGCCCGGATTCAGCATCCATCTCACCTGACTCTTCATTATCCCATTCGCGTATTGCCTTTTCATAGCTAGCACGATACAAAGCCCTTACAAAAAGGTAGGCTTCTTCAATAGAAATATTAGGAACGGAAAAATACTCTGTCTTGCCTTGATATGAATAGTCTATGCCGTAGGCAATTGTATCCTGATTAAACTTAAACATCTGAACATCTATGCCTGCTCCACCTAAAAATCCATCAATATAACTTAATGTAGCAAAATTGATGGATTTAAAATTCTTTGCTGCGTATTGCTGAATTTCATTCACAGCCATCTGTGGAGCCGGAAGACTAGACAAAAATCCATCAAAGATGTATCCCTCGGAACTATTGAATTGAACTCGTACCCAATTCCCGCCGACACCTTCAATAGTCTCATCTGTTCCTTCTCGCTTGGATTCAAGAACTCTTATTGAAGACCCATATGATAATTTTTGGATGACACTTCCTCTTGGTGCGTCTCGCAAGTTTACTCCGGATAGTGCGAATACGTTCAAAAAGTCTCCAGCTGAATAACGATCAATTGCGCTTGAAACAAGGGAAAACAGCATGGCCAAAGCAAAAGATGTAATTGGCTTGCAACATTGAAATAGCAGGTTGTTTATCATTTCAAATGGTGGCTCAATATAAAATAACTCTTATTTGAAAAGCTAATATACACTATCTTAATCGAACTCCATCAAGAATCATCGAAACGCATCAAATAGAAATTCAATTCTCAAAAAATATTGAGTGATACTTTTTAATTAACAATTTCAGCAGTACATTTGAATCCTCTGACAAGATAAGCTCTCTTTAAATACAAGCAATTATCTATGTCTTGAAGACCAAAACCTAAACATTCTAATTAAATAATCGTTTCATTATGTGCAAACACTTTACTAGGCCTATTGCTCTTGTTTTTGCTTTCATATTCATAAACGCTGCAACATGCGCACAAACCTCTTCCATGCCTGGATACATATCAGGAGACAATGTTAACCTTCGAGTTGATCACACTACACAAGCCGCTTCTTTAGGAATACTCAAAAAAGGTCAGCCTGTTTATATTATCAGCAGTTTCAGACCAACGGGCAATGATAATGAAGCTATTCTGCGGGTTAGCACAGATTTTTATGATGAAACATTCGGATACAAATTATTTTCTCTTCCCAAGGGTAAAGCGGTCATCGTAAATGGATTGGATGACAATCAGTATCGAATTTCCTTCAGAAATGAAAAGTCGGGTAAAATGGGATTTGCCAAAATTGACACACATCGACTGGAGTTCATTGGTGGTGAAACTTGGTTCTTGGTGGAAATAGATCCATCACAGTCAAAGTCATCAACTCACAAAGTGCCATATGGTGAAGCCATTACAGGATGGGTTTTCGGAAAATACGTTGCGTATTACTAATTCATGAAATTCGGTCCACTTCAATACCTCATAATTCTGGCGATTGTATCTTGTGGCATATCCGTCACGGATAAGCCATCTGAAGTTTCAAATGCAGCGAACGAAACAAAAGCCTCCAATGAAATCCTAGTTTCCACCGAATCTATATCGGACCGGGATAGCCTAATAACCAAAGAATTTCTGCTTGGAAAATTCGACTATCGTAAGCATGAACTTTTTGTGCGAGTTCCAAGAGAGTTAAGCTCTAAAGAACTGTATATTCAACAGGAAGCATTGGATGCCTTCAGCAAAATGTATGATTCCGCAGCATTGGAGAAGATTGAATTGAAAATAGTGTCCGGCACCAGAAACTTTGAGGAACAGAAACGAATTTGGGAAACTAAATGGCAAAAGGAAAGGGCTAATTTTCAGACACCGAAAGAAACAGCACTAAAAATTTTAGAGTATTCCTCAATGCCTTCCACCTCCCGACATCACTGGGGAACCGATATTGATATTAACTCTGTGGAGAGCGCGTATTTCAAAAGTGAAAAAGGTGCCGCTGAGTATTCCTGGTTATTGAAGAATGCAAATCGCTTTGGATTTTTTCAAACCTACACATCAAAGGAAAATGGGCGAACCGGATACTCCATGGAGGAATGGCACTGGTCTTATTTTCCGCTTGCTGAAAATTATCTTGACCGATATAACGAGCTCATAGTAAGTAGCGATATCAACGGTTTTATGGGATGCGAAACAGCCAATGAAATCGATATCATTAAAAACTACGTTAATGGCATTGAGGGTAAATGACCAACCTAGTTTCTTGCTTTACATGCAATAATTAGAAATAAAAGCAAGTTCCCAATAAGCACATTGAATCTTTTAACGATGAAAGCACTTCTTTCGATTATTGCAGCCTTGGTCGTTATTCAATCCTTGAACGCGCAACCTCACCAGTCCATAAAAGCAATTGAGGTGACAGAAGTAAATGTCCTTAATAGCTTTGGTTATTTAGCCGGCTACTCCGTAACTTTTAAAAACAACAGTGCCAAAACAATAGATTACATCGGTTGGACAACAAACTACTTTGATAACAGCGGCAGACTTATTCAATCGGAGCACAACGCTTTCAACTCAGACAATTTGGTAGACCCAATAGTCTCCGGATTTGATAAAACTCTTTTTCGAACTCCTGGTATCAAAAGTGCCTCAAAAGTTCAGATAGTCGTTATAGACGCGCACTCAGTAGATGGCACGAAGTACAAATAAAATTCAACTTGGCGGGAGCTAATCATATGTTTTGAATCGTTTTCTTTGGACGTCAAACTCCCAAGCTAAACGGAGATTACTTGATCGATTCTCGAATAATACCCGAATGTCTGAGTCTTTTAAATTCGAATAATTAATTAGATGTCCCAAGGAATCCCTAACTTCAAGTTTTTCCGTGTAAGAATCAGAAAGATAATAAGCCCTATAATTACTACCGAAGTTGTCAATAAAAATAGGAGACCATTTAATAGCACCATCTCTTGAGTTAATGCCAAAATTGATAGTATAGAAATCATCTACCTTCATAATATGACAATTCCGACCAAGTTCGAATCTATCCTCCATTATAACATCAGCAACTACACTATCTTTTGAAAAGGTTATGTTCGTCAACTCACAAACTACCTCCTCGATATTAAAATTGTTCTGGTGCGCAACGTAGTAGTTGTCACCAATCCTTTTTACATCTTGCATTCGATATCTTCCCTGCTTATAATCGATAAACAATATCTCTTTTTCCGAAATCGATATACTTGGTACAAACTCTTTATCATCTATGAAATACTTGCCCAGCAAAACTGTTGGAAAGGTTTTCAACGGGGCAACACCATAGGGCTGAGGACTGTCAAATTCTGCACAAGATCCAAGGAATGTTATCAGTAAGAAATATAGAATTTTTTTCATAATCGCTTTTCCTTATTCAGCTGGCTGCCAAACAAATATTATCACTTCACCTAGACTGTCACCAGTTTTATCCGCTGATTCATTCTTCCGAAAACTCACATTAATTCCATTTTTAGCATAAGCATTCTCCGATAAGTTAGCATATCCTTCAGATTGCAGCCTCTTATTCAACTCAGCGATTAGATTATTGGAATTCTGCTCAAAATTGTCGTTGGGTGTAATGGTATATCTAAAAAACGGCAAAGCGTTGTCATTGAAGTAAGAAGATGTTCTTGTCACACTGCCGTAATAATATCCATAAAAGTACTGTGGGTCTTCATAAGTAGAAACGGACCAAGGTTCACCGCAAATCTCGAGCGTAGTTCCGTGACTCAATCCACCTCCTTGGATCTGAGTTCCGGAAGGATAGCATGCCACTTCCTTACTGAATTCAGAATCACTCATATCCAATGCTCCTTTTATGGTGCCGAATGTCGAAGTTCTTGGATCAAACCCTCCAGGACTCTCTAAATTCAAGTTATTCGCCAAACTAATCGCATCAAAGTATTGACTTTGTGCCCAGCGATTAGTCTTGTATGATAGCCCCAACAGATAACTGTTGTCAATGGCTGCCAATAAATCCGGAGATAAAGCAGTTAAATTAGGCGCAATAACAAACTTACCCTCCTTATCAATAAATCCATACTTCCCGGCCTGTTCTACAGCAGTTATATCCCCTTTAAATGAACAGGCCGCATCGTATTGTGGATTAATTGAGATTTTACCATCGCGAGCGATATATCCCCATTTATCAGCAATTTCAATAGGAGCTAAATCAGCCTCCTTGAACTTTTGACAGCCATCGAATTGGGCGTTAATAATAACTTTTCCTTCCTTGTCAAGCCATCCAAACTTTTCATCTGCACTTGCATAAATAAACCATTCTCCATCGACCTGTAGATAATCATACATTATTGGAATCACTTGCTTCCCATTCTTATCAATACTACCGTACTTGTTATCCTTACCAACTATTGCAAAATCTCCCTCATAGTTGTACAATTCATCATAGTAATCACCCATAATTTTAGCAGATTTATCAATGAAGGCATACTTCATTTTTTCATCACCCTCAGCTGTTTTCTCTCGCACACCAATTTGGGCTCTGCCATTTTTAAAAGATCCGGCATAATCAAATTTTGCCGGAATTTTAATATCTCCATCCTTATCTAAATACCCCATTTTTAAGTTAGAGCTACCCTTCTCAGGATAATTCGGTGCAAATACAGCCAATTCTTCCGAGTAGTTTTCCACGTAAGACGCATCAACGCTGAATAACTCCTTCCCTGTAGTATTGATCGCCGAAATTTTACTCGACCTTTTTGATACCCAAGCAATTCCGTCGCTGAAAATAGTGGCTTCTTCAAACTGAGGATTAATCAAATATTTACCCGTTTGATCAATGTAGCCATATTTTGGTTCGTCTCCGCCTGTATTCACGACTGCAATTCCTTCATAAAACAATGTAGCTTCAGCGAATTGTGCCGCAATGATTTCTTTACCTTGACTGTCGAAATAGGATATTTTCTCATTCACCATGACCGGAAACAAAGAAATTTTCTCCTTTTCCTCGCTAAGATTGAAAATACCTGTTGTATAGGCATAAACCAGAGCGCCTAAGACTAAAAGAATAGATCCAATTACGAAATATTTTCTTTTCGATTTGGGCGCATCACCCTCTTTAACATTTACTGATTTTTTAGGTGCACCCTTTGACTTTGGTTGTGGAATATTGACAACTTCACCCGAACGCAAAACATCAAGCATTTCCTTACATGTCTGAAATCTGTCTGAAGGATTTTTTGCTGTGGCCTTTAAAATAAGGGCGGCAATAGAATCAGAAACCCCGGGGTAAATTGACTTTGGATCAGGCAGTTGCTCCTTTACAATTTTTGTATATATCTCATATTCAGTCGTAACTCCATGATAAGGATTCGTACCTGTAGCAATCTGATAAATAGTTACCCCTAGGGAATAGATATCACTTCTAACATCAGCCTCCTTCCCCTCTACTTGCTCCGGCGACATGTAATAAACAGTACCCATTTGAGCCCCTGTCTTCGTTAAACTTGAAGTGCCCGAATCCAGAATCTTGGCAATTCCGAAATCCAGTACCTTCACTTGACCATCGCGAGTAACCATTACATTGGATGGCTTTATATCTCTATGGACCATCCCCCTGCTGTGCGCATAATTAAAGGCCTCCAGGATTTGCTTTACATAGTTTATACACGCTTCGCCGCCGATTGGCCCGGTGACATTTTTTATCAGCTCATCCAATGGAGTGCCGTCGACATAGTCCATGATAAGGTATAAACCATCCGGTTCTTCATGGTAGTCCAGAAGCCCGACAATATTTGTGTGACTCAATTGAGACATCACTTTAGCTTCATTGATAAATCGCTGACGAATATCTGAGTGACCTATTAAATTCGGAAGAAGTGATTTAATGGCTACCTTTCTACCGATGGTTTCGTGTGTCGCCAAATAGACTTCACCCATTCCACCTTTTCCAATTACCGATTCAATTTTGTAATTAAGAATACGTCTTCCTATCATAACTATACTAATTAACTATTTCAATTATTTCAACAACTTCTAATTAACCTTCAATGCATCTTGCCTTCTCAACGAAATATATGCGCACAACAAGAATACGAAACACATAACTCCCATAACTAAAACATCAAGAGACAAGGTATTTGCCCATGAGCCAAAGAAATCAGAGTAATCCTCATAAAACATCTTCTTAGTGTGTTCACCGGCATCTACTGTTTCTTTGGTTGTTACTGAATTTCCTGTTTGACCATCCATACTTGTTACCTCAATTTGCAGTTCCTTTTGAAGTATATTCAAGCATTCATTTCCCCAACGTGATATAGTTAGATAACTCAACAATTCCACAAGAAGTGAACTGATTTTGGTTATTAAACCGGATAACATAATTTGCGGAATCAAGGTTATAGGCACAAACGACATCACCTTTTCCGTTGTATCTAGGATTGAAGATAAGAATAATCCGAAGATTGTGGAAGTAAGAGAAATGAGCAAAAGCACTCCCACACCCCCAAGGTAATTATTCCAATGCACCACCTGATCACTGGAATTGAATTTCAGCATTATAATGGCTACAAAAAAAAGTATTTGGATGGTGGAAAAAAAGAGCAACACGGTAATCTTGGAAAACAAATAAGGCCATATTCCAAGATTGTACATTCTTTCCCTTTTATAAATGGAGGATTCTGCCACAATTTCTCTGGCTGCATTGGTTGTACCAAACCAAATAGCTGAAACCACCATCACAAAGGTGACAGCCGGTGATAAAACATCAAATACAACTCCAATCAGAACCGCAATTAATGGAGCTTGCAACAATAAAATTGCAGTATTAATCCTGTCGTTGAGTTTTATATTAAAATAGCGGACGGTTAACCAGAAATATTGATGCAGGTAGAATGGTTTCGACACTTTTGACTCATCAAATTTAGAAACACGGCCATTCGAAACTCTTCCACCACCCGAAGAGCGTTGAATCCAACGTGAAGACCTTTCACCTGCGAGCTCTGCGTATACTTCAACTGTGTTTCTAACTTTGAAAAAGTTCAAATAGTCATTTGTTTTACCCTGGTAGATGAAATGCCCCCCCTCTGCCAGAAATATGACATCGTTCATGTAATGCAAATCTTCCGGCTTATGGGTTACCATGACCACCGCAGTGCCATTCTTGGCTAAATTTTGAAGAATCTTTAAAAACTCCTCAATAGTCTGAGGATCCAGGGGAGAGGTAGGCTCATCTAAAAACAGAATCAGTGGGTCGTTCAGAATTTCAGTAGCAATCGAGACTCTTTTTCGCTGACCACCACTAATTGCATCAATTCTATTATTGCGAATTTCGTAAATCCCCAATGCATTCATCACTTGATGCAATTTCTGAAGAATGGTCTCCTTAGACACTCCCTTCAATTTAATCTTTGCAGAATAATAAAGGCATTGCATCACCGTAAGCTCCTTATGCACAATGTCATCTTGAGGCACGTAGCCTATAAGCGTTTTTAAATAAGCATAATTTGCATTCAAGTCAAGCCCACTAATTTCAACCTTGCCATCAGTTGCCGGAGCATATCCATTCAACACCTTCAATAAAGTTGATTTACCACAACCACTTGGTCCCATGATCGCTGTGAGAGAATTCACATTGATATCCAAGCTACAACGATGTAAACCCACCTTACCGGTAGCAAACTGCTTGACAATACCTTCTGCACGAATAGCTATATTTGAAGCTATACTCTGCGGGCTACCATGCAATGGAACTTTAAATCGACCAATGAAAAGTGACTCAGAGAGTTTCATCGAAGAATCACCCACGACTTTCCTTCCATTGATGAAGGTACCATTCATGGAGTTTAAATCCCTTACCATGATTCGCCCCGAAGACTTATCGAACCCGAATACCAAGACGTGTCTTCTACTTACAGAAGGATGGTCAATTACGATATCACATTCAGGAGAGCGTCCAATAAGAACTTGTCCCTTTGTCTCGAGTAGTGCTAAAATATCCTTATCTCCGACACTCGGTCGAGCTGATGGGGATGAGGCCGAGCCGGAAGCATACTTCAAAATTATTTGAGTATTGCTGGTTAGTTGAACCACTGAATGGCTGGTAAACTCTATTGGTGACCGAGGACTAAGCCGCTGGCCATTAACGATCGTACCGTTTCTACTGTCAAGATCTACTATAAAAATTCGACCTCCACCATCACTAAACAATTGAATGTGTTCAGAGGACACATTTTTGTATTCCGATAAGCTTACCGTGCAGCGGGTACTTCTTCCAATAACCACGCTGTCAGCAATATCCGTTCGAATTGAGAACGTATTTAGGACTCGTGCCCCTTCACTTAGCGTAAACTTAATTGTGTTTGATGACATACAACAATAGGATTAGTGAGTGCAGTCAAAACCATAGTTGTGCACTATATGCTTTCCACTGCATTCTGACCTGCTAGCACTGTAGGGATGGCTTCGTAATAAATTTTCAACAGGGTTGAAATCACCTTCCTCGCTTTCATCCTTAAAACGTTGCCAAAGGCCAACTGTAGCACATCCATCCCATCCGGCTGAAAAAACCAAATCAATTCCCTTGAGATCACACATAGCCTCATCACGCTGACCAAATGGCGTTGTAAGAATCTCACTGATATAGGCACCTATGCTAGTAAGGAGTTTTTCCTTCTGAAGTTTTTGCTTGATGTGTCCCAATTCATTGTGATAGATTTCATGACCGATAACACAAGCCAACTCATCGTCCGATTTCACAAAGTCCATCATTTTCGTTGTAACAAATATTTCAGCTCCAGCAGTATATGCATTCAATTCATCCGAATCAATCAAATGAATTGCATAGTGAAAGCCCTTAGGGTTGGGAATTTCATTCACCAACCGAGTCATTATCGTGTTCAGCTTAGTTGCGCGTGGATCTTCCTCAATGAAGTCATACTTTTCACGTTGACTATCCAGTAATGCATCACCACACTTCTCTTCTTCAGCAATGGTCACTTTTACATCCATCTGCTCCATGGTCATATCCTCAAGCGACTTTCCAAATTCTATGAATGGATTGGTGCCCAAATCATTCTCATCCTCCAAACAATCTAATTCATATTCGATAGGCTGTCGGATTGGTTTTCGCTTTGTTGGAACTTCTTCCTCAACTGTGGCGGTATTGCCTGTCGAAGATGATAAAAATATTGCGAGAATTACGAGTAGTGTAATCCCGAGCATTACCAGCGCGGAGCGAATCCAAATTGTAATTGACTTATCGTTCATGTTAGTTAATATATTACTTACGACACTTAATAATTAGTTCTTGTCCCTCCTTAATCTGTGATTCCGAATCCAACTTATTGTCATCCAAGATGTCATTTTCGTTCACTCTGCATCCTTTGGCATTTTGCGCTGAGACAATTTTCTTTAGAGAATCACCCTTTCTCCAAGTGTGAGTTGCCGACTCTCCTGATTGGCTCTTAACTTCAGGCTTTTGCTTCACTTCATCCGATTTCTTTTTCTCTTGTTTATCCTTGTTTTTATCCTTTTCCGATTTATCGGATTTACCCGACTCATCAGATTTATCGGTTTTCTCAACTTTTTTTTCTTTCTTGCCTCCTCCCTCATCTATTTTTTCACTGTGCATCGTGAAAACCCCGGCCTTAATTACCAATTGTCTCCCCTTTTCACGCTTACTATTCAGCGTTGTATCACCTTTGAAATCGGTGACTTCAGCGTTTTTAAGATTATTCAATTCCTCCAATGAGGCATTTTCCAATGAATGTATTGTCGCCTGCGGCCTTTGAGGCTCCTGTGTTTTCGGTAATTTATCTACAGGAATTGATACTGTGGGAGGAGTAAATACGCTTCTGAAGACGAAAAAACCCACTCCCAAGAGCACAATAGCAAAGAAACTCAAAATGATAGCAAGTTGCCGTTTACGTGGCTTTGATTTGATCGATTCAGATTGATCGCCCGTTATTTTTCTGGCCTGCACGCTTACAGGCTGAACCATTTTCTGCCATTCAACCAAGTCTTCGACACCCACACGCACCACGTCACCCGGTTTTAGCTCTTTGCCGCCTTCAATCTTTACATCGTTGACAAACGTTCCATTCGAAGAATTCAAATCGCGAACGAATACATTTCCTTCCGTGTCAACAAATATTTCCGCATGGTGTCTCGAAACAGACGCGTGACTGAGCTTCACGTCGTTATCTGCTGATCGGCCAATCTTAATTAATTGATAATTCATCTCTTCATTACGAATTTTACTAAAACAAATATAAGTAAAGCTAACCCGACCAAATAAACAAGCGTCAATAAAATACCCTTCAGCAACCATTTCTCTTCCATATCAGCCATCTTCTCTTCCTGATCTTCGCCTTGTGAAACTCGTGAAGGTATTTCACCGGTAACATGATGCATCCATTTCACAGGCCGTTTTCCGAAACCAACCTTCAAAATATCGTTTTTCTGAATAATTTGAGTGCCTGTTATTCTATTCCCATTAATATAAGTACCGTTAGTCGAATTTAAATCGGTAACAAACACAGTGTTTTCTTCATCAACGAAAATACTCATGTGATATCGGGAGACTGATATTTCATCAATGACAATGTCGTTGTCCTCTGCCCTGCCCACTCTTATTACGCGATGGTTAGACATTAGCAATAGTTCTTAAATCATTGCAAAACAAGGTACAATCGGCATATCTATCCGATTCCGATTTCATGGTAGCACGCTCGATTATGCGCCACATGCTCTCCCAATTCGATTTGTCCTGAGGATAAAACGGGGTTATTTGAGGAAGAGAAGTATTCTTTGTTAATTCAAATATTTCTTCATTTGAAGAAGCCCAGCTAAAGGCCAATTTTCCGGTAACCATCTCATAGAGCATCATACCCATTGAGAAAATATCAGAAGTGGCTCCAACTTCTCCCCCATCAATTTGTTCGGGAGACATATAACCGGGTGTTCCCATAGGCCTTCCCAATTCTCCGGAAAGTGCTTCATGTGCTATACCAAAATCAATAATTACAACAGATAAGTCCGGCCTGAGCATGACATTCGATGGCTTAATATCCAAATGAATGTAACCATTCTTGTGAGCGAAGTCCAATGCCTCCGCAATTTGAACCATTATAGAAGCTGCCATCGGATAAGGCATCGGACTTCGCATGCGTTTCATGTATTGCGAAATGGTAACGCCATCGATGTAATCCATCACCAAGTATTGCTCATCACCATAATCATAAAAGTTATTGAGACTCACAATACTGGGGTGTTCGAGATAAACATATCGATTGGCCTCTTCTCTAAACTTCTTCTTCATTATCTCACTGCGGAAGTAAGAACTATTCAACTCCTTAATCGCCACCGGGTAGCCGGATATTTTATCTATGGCAATATAAACCAACGCGGTACCTCCCGTATTAATGGTTTGCACCCGTTCATATTTCTGCCAAATTTTACTCATTTACTTCACTGCTGCTTGCCATTCGATTAAAATTAACTTCACTAATAATACGCCCTAATTTTTATGGCATATAATTATGAGCTTTCTACCAGCAGCGATTTCATTCGCATTATTCAATTGGTTATCTTCCACTATTTTTTCTTGGACAAAATCGCAATCCTTATAGTTCTTCTTCATATTTTCCATGATTGTTGTTAAAACCTCATTCGGTTTTACAGTATAAAATTCAAGTGTATCGCCTTTTTGATGGGTCTTACCTGTTTTACCTGTGCTTTCTTTATTCTTGTCTCCTTTATCCCCTTCTGAGCCTTCCCCTTGTGTGTTTTGCTCTTCAATAGCTTTAACTTCATTGTTTGCGGGTGCAGTCACTTCTACACCGGTAGTGGTCTCCTCTTTCGTATTTGGAGTGCCTTCTCTTGTTTTCGATTCCTCTGTTGGTCTCATCAACAGGAGGGATACTACTAATACGCAAATAGCCGCGCTGCTAGCGATTACATGAATCTTGTATTTCTTGTAAAACGATTTCCAATTCATCGCCTTTTTTGGAACCGGAAACATTTCCGTGCCCGGGGCAGATGGAACGGGATTTTCAGATTTAAACAATGAACTAACGTGCGTGCTTTCTGTTATTTCCACCAACGAAACCGTGACGTTGTCGCGACCTCCATTATCAAGAGCGAGCTGAATCAAATTTTCTGCACACGACTTTAAGCTATCATTATTCCGAAACGCAGAAGCAATGACTTTGTCATTCATCATACCATTTAGACCATCCGTGCAGAGTAATAACTTATCCCCCTTCTTGGGACTAATTCGCAACTCGCAGGTTTTGGGTGCAATTTCTTCACTGATTCCGATGGCCTGTAAAATCTGATTTTTCTTGGGATGAGTTTCCGCCAAGTCATCCGAAAGTTCGCCACTATCGACCAACATTTGAACATAGCTCTGATCACGAGTAAGCCTATGTAATTCCTTATTGGTGTATAGGTATAACCGACTGTCGCCAACATGACCAAAATAACAATAATCGCCTTTAATTACCAATACGACACACGTCGTGCCCATCCCTTGAAGGGAACTGTCATTTGAAGCCGTTGCGAATACCTGAGTATTTGCGTAATTACAAGCCTGCCGAATTGCAAATTCACAGTCGGTCATATCAGCTTTCGCCAAAAATTCCAGAATACATTTTACAGCCATTTGTGATGCGGTCGCTCCACCAACGTGTCCCCCCATTCCATCACACACTGCGTATGCATGCGCTCCATTCTGGCAAGCGATATCACCAAATGAATCCTCATTGGCCTTTCTAACAAGGCCTACATTAGTAGCTGAATAATGAGAAAATTTCATGATTAATTAGATGTGAAAAGTTGCTCGCACGTTTCCAAACTCAATAACATCGGCAGATTGCAAACTGCATCTGCTGACTTTACGCCCGTTCACCATTACTCCATTCGAGCTACCTAGGTCTTCGAGTGTGTAATCGCTCCCGTTAAAAGTTATCTTAAAGTGTTTCCTTGAAACCGTTCCATTCTGTATGATCCAACTGCAGTCATCTTGTCTTCCTACAGTTATGAAAGGCTTCGTCATTTCCCAAGTTCCTCCTTTGTTGTCGACGAAATATTGAAACCAAGGGAAATTACCGCGTTCTTTCATCTTAATAATCAGCCTTTCCTCGTCACGCTTGTTTTGTTCTTCACGCTTACTTCGATCAGCATCTTGTTGCTTTCTTTCCTGCTCACGACGCATTTGATCAATTTGCTTTCGATCCTCATCAATTTCAGCCTTCGACAACCTTTGCTTATCCTCCAGTTCTTGCATACGACGGACGTTTTCTGCTCTGCGAGCTGCAGCCATTTTTTTCTGCTGCATAATGAGCAGTATAATTACCACAACCAACAACAAAAAGAATACAAGAATCAAAACGGATATTAGAACATTCTTCTTAATCCACTCCAAAAAGGTTAATTCAGGTGCATGAATAGTGAATCTATCTCCATTCTTCAAGGGATACACTATATCAATAGTATGCGCCATCCCATCCTTTTCAAAACTAGTATTATACTTGAAATCGTAATAGACCCCTTCCGATCTTGGTAGAATTGACTCAACTGCATCAACTATGTTGGCAACTGCCTCATTGGCATCATCTGTTTTATAAAACCGACCGTATGTTTCAGGAGCTAATTGATCGGCGCTACCGACAGAAGATGCCTTAGGCATGGGATAGGCCGTTCCATAAATCGCAACATTAAGTTGTCGAGCGCGCATGCCGGGAGGCACTGTAGCCGCAGCTCTTCTCTGACCGTTATTATCACCCACGATTATAATGGCCGTAGGCAAATTAGATGTCTGCTTTTCGAGCGCAACCAATACTTCTTCAACCGCATAATTAATTTCGGAAAGACCATATCCACAATTGACACAACTGCCTCTAGAAACAAAGTCCATTGAGTTAACGCGATTCTTAAGCAATGCGACATCATCCGTAAATTCGAATTGGCCTCCAAAGTCAATTAAAACTTCACCATCACGACGTGTGCAATTGAAACCTACCACATCAACCTTATCGCCATTTTTCACAATGCCTTGATCGAGTGCCTGGCTAAGAATCATCTGATTGAAATACAAATCAATGACATCAGGACCATTGGTCACCATGAAGATTACCCTTTTCGATTTGGCAGAACCTACTAACGGACGTCGACCGGTAAAATGCACGTCTATTTTTTCGCCATTCTCTTCAAAGAAAACACGCGATGTATCGATACCTTCAGGATCTCGAGCCCAAAGCACACCCTTCAGATCTGGAAATTCACTTGTAGTTAGACTATCGATTTTTATCTCAGAAATCTGTCCTGATAATATTGTTGAACTCCATAGAAAGAGCACAAAAAGCACATGCCTTCTCATAATTGTCATTTTGCGCAACTTTTGAATAAGAAAATAGTTTGAGCCATACGGACCTCGTCTCCGTCTTTAAGGGAATATGCCTTCCCTATTTCCAATTCTTCACCATTTATAAATGTACCGTTTGCTGACATATCGTCCTTTAAGAAGAATCCTTGTGATTCACGATAAAGTATATTGGCATGCTTGCTCGACATCGTAGTATCTCGAGTAATGGTAATATTGCATGCAGCGTCGCGACCTATAGAATTATTACCTTCATAAACACGATAATCAATTCCCATTGGATCGAGCGTAAATGAAACCAGCCAGCCGACAATTTTGCGTGTCTTACGGGGCTCAGTGGTGGCTGCATCTCCTTTATTGCCCGCACTTTCAGTACGATCCATACCACCAATAAACGTTCTTTCGAAATCCCGCGGTTCATTGTTAGCCGGCACCGTTTGGGTTTTGGTTGCTCCCATACCAATGGTGCTATCCGTGGAATTCGAGGGGCCGAAGGTGCCTGTTTTACCCATTTGCGTTTTATCAAAATCTGTGTTAGTTGCCCCACCCCCAACCGTTGCATTGGTAGGACAATATGGACAGCTCGATAAGTCTTCTTTGTACCAGTGCCCGTTTGAGCAACTTTTAAATCCATTTGGAGTGCTTGCCATGCTATTCTATATTTTTTATTTACGTTGAACTTACTTTCTAACTAAACGCACCATGAAGCCATAGTTTACGGATGATCTTTCGAAAATACCTAAACTGTTATCAGCTCCAATAGATAGGCCCATTACACCACCTGATTCATTAGGAGAGAGCCAAAAAATTGTTTTAGACGGTTCCCAACCTTTCTCCCGGTAACAGTAACCTCCTTGCTTAACATTCAAGCTATTGTCAACTCGAAGAATCATTCCGGAATTGTTTGCGTTATCAGTGACTCCCAATAGGTAATTTACCAAGGACTCCCCCTCTGCAAAAGTGGGTAGTCGCAATCCTTCAGTCCCTTGCACTTGTTCCAGTTTCTTTATCGCGTAAACATTGTATAGTAAACCCGGTTCCTTCGAATCACCGTATTCGGGCCTCATATAACAAGGTTGACCGTCATCAGTCAAGCTATTCCATTCTTTCAATGAACGCGCCTCATTTATGCTAGTGCCGTTCTTCCATTTCGTTTCGCTCAAAGTTTGTTTTGTCCAATAAACACCATTGATGCGAACAAACTTATCTGTGTTCTCCAATTCACGTTTCAACCCTTCAATTTGTGATTCAAAGGATGCCTTCTGTTCAGCCTTTTCTTGTTGGCACAAGTCAACTGTTCCATTCAACTTTATCAATTCCTGAATTTTATTGAATAGCATATCCTTAGCTTCCGTTTGTTTCATATCATCAATCTCCTCACGGCTCTGAGAATATGTGCCTAAACTTGTAAAAAAAAGAACACACGAAAAAAAATATATCTTCATCGGATTAAAAAATTTGAGGTATTTCAACTTTTTGTCTTTTCAAACACTTTTGTGAAGTAATCAATATTTGTAGTTCATAAATGCCTGTTCGAATCTATTCATCAAATCCTCGTAATCAGCATGCGATTTAGACCACTGCGAAAAAAATGCGCTTAACTCTCTAAGCGTCTTTTGCTTTTCTTCTTCTCTCTTCGAAACTGTGGTTGAAATCGTTCCTGTACCCTTGCAAAATGGGCAATTGTGCATGACGTTGCATCGAGGGCCGTAATACGATGTTCTGTGCGCGTGCTCAGTGCCGGAAGAGCCAGAGCTACCTCCGGAGTAATTGGTTATTCGGCCATTTTCACAATTTGCGTATTGAAGATCTTGGTAATCATGGGTTGATATAGACATACCTGTCATTTTACCCAAAATGAAATTGAATGTTTCTAAACCGGCACCGTAAAGTCGCTTTCCCCCAATACATTTATTGGAGTGGGTCGACAACGAATTTTCCTTCTCACGAATATCACTTAAATTCAATTTGTATAAATCTCGTGACAACTTAATCACGTCCTCAATTTGCTTCTTCTGTGCTTCCGTAAAGTGCTCCATTTCTGAATAAAAATTCTCTAACACTTCTGCACACATATCATACATCGTATTGTCATGGCAAATATTTCCAAACTTCATCATGAACGCAGTGTATTCATCCGTGATGTTTCTGCCTTTCGAGTCCAGAAGCACGTAAAAATCCGGGTTTGAACCATCAGGACCGGCGATTCTGCATACTCCAATTTTCGCATTATTTGCGTAAATCTCATGTTCCATTTTTCCGGAAGTATTTCCCTTTATGAGACTGTATCCCGTTGAATTATCCACATCGCTCATGTACTTGTTGTACTCTTGAATGAAATCATTCGATATGGATAGCTCATCCCATACTCGCGCATCAAGCTTCTTGACTGATAGCCAACGATTCAACCTGAAGCCTGCTTGGACTTCGTCAAAAAACAATGGATATCTATCCCTGTATGATTTGATGAGCGATCTTTGGATGTCCTGACTTTGTTTCTGGCTAACCAATTCTGAAGAAAACTGACCATACATAGCTTGATTCCAACTTTCAAATGTTGCTTTCAGTTTTCCATTTAACAATTCACTTCCAAAGGTCTGAATGATTGTAGCCAGCGATTCATAGGTTACATTTTGCGAATACTCCGCCATTAGTATTGATGACAGTTTACCGTCCAATACTTGATAAAGACTCCCCAAATAATCAGCATTTACTGTTTTACATTTCGTTGAGTAAAAACTAATCAAATCATCAGAAGATACGAAATTGGCCGTTCCGAATTCCTTGAGCACAGTGGTCGAGTATTCATCAGCAGATTTTGCGAGCAGTTCATTGAACTTTTTATTATATGCAGATGGTACCAATTTCAATCTATTGGTTAGATCGTCCTTGATCAGAGTCAAATCGTCGGAAGTATTCGCCTGCTGAATGGCAATTTGATAGGAGCTGTACAAATGCTCCATTAACCTATCGGTGAGTGTTTGACCCATCGCAGAGCCAGTCGATTTATCCGTCTGAATTTGATCCAACTCCCGTTTATTCTTTTCAAGAAAAAACCACTTTGGCGAAAATTCTGTAACTCCGATAATCGAATCACAGCTTACATGGTAAAATCGCTTTTTCGCCGCTTCAAATTCCAAGCAGCCCGGAAACTCATTCATAAAAACCCTGAAATCATTTGGTGCTTTAGACATCGCGATGCTCTCATACCTTAACCTGGATCTCTCAAGTATCATGCGTTCATCATTGGCGTACTTGTAGAATTTCGACAGTGCGTATTCTTGGACAAACCTAAATAATCCGGCTTCATCGCGATTTTTCACTGCTGTGTTCACAATGATTGAATCACGTGAATCCAAGGCCATTCTGTATTGATCAGAATAAGGAAACCTTTCCATATACTTTTCAAAATCCTTATGATTTGACGAACCCTGAATTTTCACGTATTCGGCATTCATATACTTCGCTGTGTAGCGCAATTCTACCTCATAGCTTTTCGTTTTTGAGGAAATCGCATAGAAAGTAGGCTTAAAGGGATCAACGATTAAACTCAATCCAATTGTTGGTATGGCCATTAGAACATCAAGCATCAAGGCTCGCGGTCTCATTTCTCGATTCAAATAAATAGGCACATCTTCATAATTCATCTTCACAACACGAAGACTTGGATTAGAGCTTGGTGACGGTGTTACAACCTTATAGCTGCCATCGCCGGTGGATATCACCTCAAGTGTAGTAGAGGTCTTTCTATCCTTGTATTCCACCTGAAAATCTGGCTCTGAACAACGAATTCGAACCGTATTATTTTGGTTCATTCGCTCAGTTCCCTTGTAGAAAGTAGCTGAGCAGGAGTATAAACCAAGGATTGCGATGCTAAAAAATAGCATACGTACTGTGTTAGCTTGAAGTATCATCGCTTGGCTTAAAAGGTTAAACGCGAAGATAGCAAATTATTATCATTTAACAAAAGTACCCTGCTACTCAAAAGCCTTTATCCATAATAACGCAGCTGATTATTCGCCCTTACCTAGAACTCTAAATAAAACGGCTATTACGGTAATGAAAATTCCGCATGAAAGTGCTAGGTAGAATCCAAGCTCATATTCTACTTGGAAATTAAGCACTTTCGAAATCGGATTGCTTAAAAATGAATGATACTGCTCTCGCAGCATTAGCATTTGCCAAATAACCGCGGATGAGGAAAGAATTGCCGGTGCAATTACCAAGAACAATTGAAGATTATTTAACTGTCTCTTGATACTAGGCAAAAAAACCGACAGCAACAACGTCGTACAATAAAATGAAAGACTCAACCAACCGCAAAGGTCTGTTCCAGCCTTAGAAGAAAAAATTGGTATATCAATCCATGGCATAAAAGATGCCGAAGCACCGATTAATGCAATTACGGAAATAATAATTCGTTGAAGATGCATGAATTCAACCGTGTTTTCGTTTTTGCGAAAATACATAGAATCATGCGTTTGAAAATTTATGCTCGGCACGTTAACCGGCCTACCAAAAAGTTTAGTAATATGGGTCCGATTAGGAAAGATATACCAGGATTATGTGTTCTGTTTTTCTGTCCTTATTTACCTTTGGTTCCGAATTTTAAGCTCAAAACCCATTAAGATGCAAAGACTTCAAGCTTTAATAATACTCCAATGCGTACTCTGTATTATACCCGCGTCCTGTCAATTAGTTAAGATTCCCGTTTGCGAAAGGATAGATTCATTTCACATTGATAGTTTTAAGGAAGGTAAGCTAATCGCACATAGCATAGTCAGCATTAAAAACGAAAACTGGTTTTCATTCACCGGAGATAGCCTTGAAATGGAAGTTTTCAAAAATCATGCATTGATTGGAAAAGGAATCGGGACCAAAGAGATAGAATTTGAAAGAAACTCTTCCGTTGAGTTACCAATGAACGTTGAGTTATACGCCGACTCATTAAAAGAAGATTTGACAAAAATTCTGCATCAAGATTCGATGGATGTACAAGTCATTATTTCCGGTCGATTTTCCCGTTTAGGAATATTAAAAACAGCAGAAATAACAACGAGAATCCCCGTTAAACCACTGGTAAACTCTATACTGTCTCAATCCCTTTCAAGTGATGGTATGAAAATAGAAAAATTGCGTGTCGTTAAAAGCAACGTAAATACTACTACTATGGGGTTCGATATTGAATACAACAATCAATTGCCATTCGATATGACATTAAAAAAGTTAGATTTCAGTTTTTTCGCAGATAACAAATTTGTGAGTGAAATAGGAAGATGGAACAAAGAAGTTGATGTAAAGGTTGAACAGAAGAATGCCACTAAAATATCAGGCGAAGTGGTTCTTGATAATATTAAAGCCGGACAATCGGGCTTATTAAAGTTAATGACGAGCGGATCTACTTGGGTGGACTATTACATGAAAGGAATCGCTTATGTTGATGTTGATTCGTATTCTATTGAGGTTCCAGCCATTATACATTTCGAAATGGATATTTTGTCCAATTCCATCCGAATCATACCCTAATCGCTAAAGAACAACAATTGAGTTTTTATGCAATTCTGAATATCACCGTGCACATTAAAGGGGCATCCAATAAATGTTGGTGATAAACCGAACCAACAAGCTGAATTGGCTTATTGGTTTAGCAACACTTAAGCTAAGTGGCTACCTATTTTATGTTGAATTCCAAAAAACCCATGAATCCAACTGGCCATGCCTGTTTACCAAATGTAACAAGGGGAAAAGTATTCAGTTGCCCACCACCACCAACTCCTTGCTCTCAAAAATATCAGCCGGAGAAATAACGGGCTCCTCCCATGGTATTTCATCTTTGTAGCGTTTACGAAGTATTTCTTTGACGATAGGGTTACTGAAGTCGAAGTCCTTCATTTTTTTTAGCTCGCCTAACTCTATACCTGTGGCCCGCTGATAAATTTTCCAAACCAACTCAGAACAATAAATTTGATCGTCACTCCAGTTGAAGTGGCTATCATAATTCTTACCCATCATCTTCTGCCCTTCACTTTTCATCTGTTGTAATACCTGATCAGTCAAGATTGCTTCTGCATTCCGAAGACGCTTCACTACATACACACCCCCTTCTCCTCGCTTAACAAACTCCTCGAATGGAGTTCGCTTAACAGGCTGCACTGCTTCCACAACGTATGCCTTTCCTCCTTCCATGTATAGAATACCGCAATGAGAATACTTTGAACCTGTTGCCAGTTGAATGGCCTTGCTTTGATCACTTTTTGATGCGTGGAAAATAATGTCTCCGTTGCGAAGTGATGCATTCGAAGCTTGAGGCTCGGAACTGCATGAGCTGAAATGAACACCGCAAATAAGGGCGACAATAAAAAGGATATGATAACGAAAGAAATTACCTGTCATATTGAAGATATTTCATTGAGGTGCAAATGGACTAACGTATGCTATTCCAAGATAATCGTACAACGTAGGATCTGTAAAATATTTCTCCGAACCTGAAGCATTTTGGATACAATTGAAATCATGATCTGCGAAAAACGCGCTATCAAACAGGCTGTGAACGTTATAACCCAGCAAATGAATCTGTCCACAATAAGCCCGGCATTGAAAAGAATCCGCAAAACCATTTTGCTTAAGCAGGTAATTGCATACGGCGGTATAAAAAGCCGAATACCCTACGCAGTGTGTCCTTTTATTTGGAAAGAGTTTATTGGGATTAATCTCCGACCGAGATGCTTGAAAGGAAAGTTGATGTGAAGTTATTTCATGAGTAAGTTCTATGACCTGTTCAACACTTTCTGCGCGCCTTTTAACGGTAACGGAGTCGATGTATTCTTTAAGTAATGGCGATGTTACCGAGTAGGACTGCCTTTCGCCACATTTTTCATAACTAAAAAAACATCGATACAAAGGCCCTCGGAAAATGAATATGATCAGTATGGATGCAAGAACAACAACCAATATCTTGTAGGCAGTCTTCATAAATGGAACTTAGGCGCTGAATGATTTCAAATTCACTGAAATTGGATTGCATTAATCGTAAGATAAACCTACGAAATAAAATTAACGGTTAACAGCAGCCATGTAATAAGGAGAGGTCCAACCACTCAACAAGGATCTAAGTGGTACCGAACTAAATTGGTAGATATTGTTCTTGCCGCGAAAAAAATAATCGATAGATGTTCCTCCATCAGTTATGATCCATTGACTGATGCCATGAAACTTCATCAGCTCGTCGGCATCCCTGCAACTGATAAGTGAATTATTATTACCCACGGCATAGTAAACATAGTCTTTAGAGATGGCCAAATACGATCGATAGTTCAGGTTATCCATGTTCAGCGTTTGCTTCTGCCCATCGCGGTGAGTATGGCTGCATTCAAATAGCTGCTGAGCTGAGCTGCTAGAACACCTTCCGCAAATTTCCGGCTTACCGTTAGAATCGATTGCGATTGTGGTATTCTCAAAACGTGGTTTCCCAAGTAGTAACTGATTATCCTTCCAGCCCTCGCAGGGTTGTAAATTCTCCATGAAATACTGTGTATTGAACCAACAATCAAATTTCATTCGATTGTCGGGTCCAATTGGGGCTTCCGTAACGTTTTCAAAATGCATGGCTGCAACAGGTATTTTAAACACGGTTATTTCATCGTAAAACAGCTTGTTACAGGCGGCAACCAATCGACTGTTCCATGTGCGATTAATGGAATAAACATAAACTACGAAGGCGCCTTCATCCATTTGTGTGAGCGGACTAAGCTTGACCTCCAAGGGTCGATAGTTCTGCATGAACTTAAAACGAATCAAGTTACGCATGCGGAAACAACCGCCAACGACAATAAGCAAAGCAAGAACAAGTAGGAAATATCTTCTCTTCATCAACTAAGAAGAATGATTCAATCAAATGTAGTTACATACCGACAACCACTGCCCACGAACCATTCACTTTCCCCTTTTAAAATCACCACACGGCCTTTGAGCTTCCCTCTCCATCCAATTATTCAAACGGCCTGAAGTCCTGAGGCATTGAAAATAGTTGTAATAGAAGGAAAACAAACCCAATCTTTCGTATTGCTCCCAATGGACCAATTCATGAGCCAATGGATGTTTGCACGGATTTGTGCTGTCCTGAGTTTTGAATTTGGGCTCCAGAAATATTCCAAATGGTGGAATCGTAGCGGCCATTTGATTACCCGGTATATTGAATGGAAGGTAGATTATGAATGCATGCTTATAAATGTTTAATAGTGCTATAGTCAACACAAGTGCGATAATTGGAATTGCGTACTTAGGCTTCATATCATTGATCTGCATTAGATTGATTTGGATTAAAAAACGATAGCTCGTCAACAAAAAACGCATTCAATGCAACATTCAACGTGCAAAAAGCAGCTGAATTGTTCCGATATATTTGATTAACGAAATACTAAAATCAATTAGTAAAGCGTTGCCGTTGTAGAATCTGAAAAGGCTTTTCAGATTACAATTCAGAACAATAATTCCACAAAAATCCATCCCATGAAAACCATTGCACTTGCCCTACTTGTTTTCATTTCACAGGTTGAAATGAGCGCCCAGGTGATTACCCTTCAAATGGACACTTGTCAATTTTTTGAGCATCCGGTTCTCATGAGCACCATGGATGCAGCTCAATCAGGACAGCTGGTATACACTAAACTCTATGCTTACGATAATTTTCTCGTGACGTTCGATCTGAATCGAATGAAATCTTTCACGCATGGAAGCAATGAAAATACCATTGCACAAATAAATCCAAGTTCGAACGTCCTAGATCTCATCATACAAGAGAAAGAACGAACGTCGCTGGTAATTTATGGAGCTACCGACGATGGCGGGATGATTTACCTCTATGAGTATAAGGAAGGAGATCTTATGAAAGGCTATTTCTGCAATACCCCGAAAATAATTCCATCCGAAAACACGCCGGTCGAAGAGTCTGAGTGATTCTTTGATTTTGGCCATTTACATTAGCTAAAGATGAAACCAACCGGGTATTTGAACTAGTACGATTGGTTCAATCCAAGTTTATTGCCAACAGAACCCTCAATGCGCCTTCGCAAATCTATTTGACCACCTTGCCATCGGAAGCCACTATCGAATGGAATAACCCTAGCTTATACTTACCATCAGGAGCAGGGTTTTGATTTAGAAAAACCAAATCACCAGGCTGGATAACAGAACTTGCATCGCTCTCGATTTCAATAATCCCCTTATCGCTTTTATATTCCTTTTTCAATAAAACCTTTTTGATGCGTCCATTCTCAATAATAACACGCCTATTCGGTTTGTAATTCATGATACCATCCGGAACGGATACTCCATCGATTGTGACAGCCAGATGATTGAAATATGCATCAGCAACTTCCAGCATAATACCATCCGTTGTCTCTACTATACGAATTTGATTGCGAGAATAATACAACTGCTTAAGATACTTAGCTACATCCAAGTCAGGTATTTGATTTTCGTTGGCCAAGATGAACTTGCTTTCGTCCCTTCCATCCATTCGTAAAATCATTACGGCGTTATCAACGAAATCCTGATTTAACAGAATTGTATCCTTGATACGATTTATCAGCAATGATTTAGCTGTGGAAATATACTCCCAGCGGCCTATGGTGACTGTACCATTGAGGGACATGATAAGTTCGCCATTACGTCGAAATATATACTTCTGCTGGTTTCCGCTCTCATCAATCATAACCCAGGGAGCCTCCAAAAAAATCTCCATTCGATCTAAAGATTCGCTGAAAGCCTTGATGCGCGGAACAATATTGGAAACGTATTTAACCATAGCGCAAATTAAATGATTAGTTCTTACTAAAAACCATTCTTATCACTCAACAATCTCCACCTCATACACCTTTCCATCCTCACCATAAATAGCGCACCTGCCATCATCGTCCAATTCATCACAAAGCAGCCGCTGATTCAGAGCTTTACTCAACCGGGTCATGAACTCCTCTGAAAAAATAAGCGCAAATTCTCCAATGCGCATGCAATCTTCCATTTCACCAATCCTAAACGCACCTATGCTCCGTTCGGCATATCTGTATTCACCGATTAGAGGAAGAAAATCAATTCGCAAATACCTTGGCATTCCGATGCTCTATTCCCATCGTAATACAGCAAAGACTTCGAAGAAATATCTCTGACAAATAGTGACTTAATTTTCATTCATTAATAAGAAGGTAACAGTATTTAATTACAAGTTGACCGCCATTTTCACATTTTCAATTCCTGACATCAAATCAACATATTTAACAGTAATGATTTTATAACCAAGTAGTTTCAGCTTATTCCTTTTAACTTCATCATCCTTCCTAACATAATCCTTATCGTGATCGGGACCATCAACGAAGACACAGATTTTAGGCTCATAGAACAAATCCGCCTCGGCTATAGGCTCACCGTCCTTGGTGATTATCCTATGCATCTCCTTCGGAGGTTTAATGCCTTCTTGACGAATAAGTTTCAAAACCTCCTTTTCCAAAGAAGACTTTGCCTTGCTCAAGAAATCGTCGAACATTACGTTGTAATCCTGAGATCCCTGTATGTCTGAAATCTGACTCAACGATAGCAGTAACTCCTTTACAGCCTCCCGATCAAACAATTTATGGAAGCGTTGGTTGTAGAAGTTGCAAATGCAGTTGTAACAAGAAGTTTGACAGGCATCGGACTTATCGCTTCCATCCGCCTCGAAGTGCAGAATATCAAGGGCCTTTAATGCAATACGCTTGATTAATTCCTTGTCCTTGACGAATGACGACAGTGTTCCTGTTCCGCCTTCGGAAGTTTCGAAAATGATAATCTTCCCGTTCTGTCCTGATATTGGCTGGTACATTCCATTAATCTCATTGTCATCTAGGTTCATTACCGTGCAGATGCTCTGAAATAGGGTATTCAGAAGTGTCTGGCAAAACACCTCCTCGTCGCCGCTGTAGCCTTGCGACAACTGAATGGAAATGACATCGTTCCTCGACTCCGTGAGAAGGGAAATGTTCCTATTTATTTGATTACCGGTAATCTTTTTCTCCTTTACGTGTTCGTCCACCTTGTGAATAGGAACCCATAAAAGGTTGATGGTATCCAACATGAACCCCTTGTTACCCTTGTTAAAGTCCGCCATTTGACCAAGGTTCAGGTGATTCATCTCACCGCTGCGTTCAAATGAAATCTTGCAAAGTGAATCCCCGGATGAAATCACCTCGTTCATCTCCGCTTTCGCCGTAGGCTTGTATGAATGGACAATCTTGTATCCACCCTTCAGTCGTTCCTCTTCGTCCGCCGTTATCCGGGTCCGTTTATGTCCCCGCATTTTAGGGAACTTCATTACCGTAACCGGTGTCTGGCTGTCCCATACAGAACCGCAATTCGGGCAATTGGATGGCATTTGACTTCCACCACCCAGTTTTTCAACGTGCTCACAGTCGTCGCATACAACGGCTAAGAATCTATTAGTCGGGTCAACCTCACGACTAACCGACTGTATAGAGTATTTAAGTCCACCGTAGTAAATGGTGTTGTGAGGAGCAAACTCTCTTATTGCAATGGAATGGTCTCGACTGATTTCCTCTTCTTCACCCTTGTGCAACATTCGCACAGATGTGATCTTTGCTGGGAATGCGTAGTTAGGAAGGAATCCCACCTGAGATAGATAACGGTAAACGTAAAAATCCTGCTCGCCATCCTTCAAATTGTTGTTACGGGTTTCAAGGGCTTTTCTTCTTCCCTGCAAGGTGTAGTCAGCATTCCCTTCGTCGCGTATCCGCTTGTCGATGGCTTCGATCTCAATAAGGGACTCCCTGTAGTCCCCCCTCATTTTGTCGAACGCACGGTCAAAGTGATAGGTGAACTGGTCTACCTGATCTTCAATCGAGGACCAAGTAATTTGACCGTTCGAATCAGTTATCTCCTTTCCGAAAGCTTCACGGATATTATCCAGAATTGATTGCCTGCAACGCTGGATTGACTCAATAAGATCATTAGAGTAATCCTTCAGAATAGGAACCTCGTTACGGTCTGAAAAATCAAGGAACTGGCTCGGCTTTGTCAGCAGCTTCTTGTCAATGGTTTGCAATACGAGGCTATTGACGTGCGAAGCGAACAGAGTGGCATTGGAAAGATTGAATCTCGGCACACTGATCTTTCCCGATACGATTTCCACCGGCCGGTTGTAATAGTATTGATCATGAACTCCACGGCTAGAACCAGAACCACAGAATGTTTGGATGATGGAACCCTGACCGCTTCGACCTGCGCGCCCAGCACGCTGTGCGTAATTACTTGGATTAGGTGGAACGTTTCGAAGGTAAACGGAAGATAGCGTACCAATGTCGATTCCAAGCTCCATCGTTGGAGTCGCTATCAGAAATTGGATTTCCGGCGGATTCTTCTTGAATGCATTTTCCTTCTTCTTCCGCTCTTGGCCTTTGACTTGAGAAGAGTGATCTTCTGAGACAATGTAATCATTTCCCAAGAATGGTTTAGAGTATTGGATGGAGTAGAAATTCTCCTGCGGTGTTGCAGCTACCAACACCTCTTTGCAAGAAGGCTTCAGGCAATTCAACGCTTGCTCCCAGTTATATCTTGAGCCGCATTTCTTGCACTGTTTTTTGAATCCTGCCTTCGGACTCCTTACCAATAATTGGTCCGGCTCAAGGTAGTATACATCTTCGTATTGGACTTTCGCCTTTTTGAGATAGCCTACCATTACGAGAAAGTCTCGTGCCTGTTCAATAACCCTGACTATGTCATTTGATTCACTGTAACCAGTGCAGTTCTTAACCCAGCTCATCAATGAACGGGAACCGTTAAACGCATGGAAGGTGTAAGGCGAATATTTGAACTTATCCTTATCACCGTTGGTGTATATACCAACGTTTGTGTCCTCTACGGCTTCGAAAATCCTTTTCTCCGAAGCCTTATCTTGGATGTAATCAACAACCTGCTGACGGAAGGTGGATTTGTCTATCAAGTTCGGGTGACCGATAGCCATTTCCCAACGGAATATCTCCATATAACCCTTGAGGAAATCCCTCAATAGGCCTTTGTCCAATTTCTTCAGTTCGTCGAACGGATTCAGCTCCGGTTGATCTACCGCCTCATTTAAAGCCTCGTAACCGACTTCCAGAAAACCCACATCCTCAAGATTGATGCTTATGAACCTCTTCGTGCCCCGAATCTCAACATAGAGATAGGTCTCCAGATATTTCAGGTATTTCTCCTTGAACATCCTTCGCTGGGCAAATGGCACATGCTGTTTTTCGTAATCGGGATCAATAATATGAGGATACAACAACTCCGGTATTTCTTTGACAGGGACAAAGTCAGGAAGATTTTTGAGTATGTTATATAGTGCACGGCGGAAATAAATCTGGTTGTACCAATGATCTAGGTGACCCGCTTGGAAAGCCGCATCCTGTCGGTTGTCGGTGAAGCCGATTACCTTCCGTTCATTGGCAGGGGATGCTCCAAGAGATGCTGTTACGATCACGTCCGTACCCGTTGCACGACCGATTGAATTCAGTAAGAATAACTTTGAGTATTCCGTACTACCCGAGAACTCTGTCCTGCATCCCGGGCAGTAGGAAAGCGGAGCCAGCATCATGGTTCCCAACTTATCCTCATCGTCATGGTATTCAACAAAACGGTCTATAGTTGGGTCCAAGACACCAAGAATAGGTTTCTTGTCCTTATACCTAGCGCTCAATTCTCGCTTTTTTGGTGTTAGCCAGTGCGCTGGTAACTTATCCAAACTCTCCTTGAAATCAGGGAAATAATACCCTGTATTTTGTTCGTTGGATGTATCCTGAAAGGTCCAAGGAGTTGATTCACCTGTCTGGTCGTCGTAACGCATGCCGAAGGATTCTTGTCCGCATGTACGGCAGAAATGCAAAGGATAAAGGGTAACAACTCCACGTCCCTTTTTCTCGCACTCAGGGCAGGTCGTTTCACCGGTATCGCTCAGATAACCGCAAGATGACTCAAGGCAACCTTTCAGTTCGCTACCTTGGTTGTAGAAAGCGTGAATCTTCGGAACGAACCTCGGAACCTCACGACCCATTGCTGAAATGACTGTTCCCATCATTCCCAATATCAACCCCGCATGTATTTCCAGTTTACAGGCATCAATTGTTGAACTTGGACGGACTTCCCTTTGATATTCAGCTGCGAGAGTTCCGTAATCCTTGACCTCCTTCAGCGATTTTTCCAAAAAGCCGAGAATGCGGGATTTCTTCAATTCTTCTCCCAATGCAAGTGCATTCTTTTCACCTGCGAATTCATGTCCCATAACCGCCTTGAAGATTTCAAAGCAGGTTTCTAATTTGTTGCTGTCAAAACCGGTGAAATCATTTTCCTTAATCGTAATTGAAGGTGAAATGACGGTCCCGTCGAATTCAATGGTCTTGTCCTCTTCCTCCACAACAACATTCTCCGGCTTGAATTCCTCCCCGAAGATGCGGGTGGCAAAACCTGATACGGCAGCGGCTGCGTTTGAACCTCCCGCATCATTCGCCATAGTTGCGGATGTTCCTATGCAGGTGAGCTTGCCCTTTGAATCGGTCTTCTGCTTCAGCCTTCGGATCAGGAATGCAACGTCAGCACCTTGTTTGCCGGAATAAGTATGCAACTCATCCAGCACAAGGAACTTCAGGTTGCGACGTATCTCATCCCGGAAAAGTTCTGCATCGTCATTACGTGTCAATAATAATTCAAGCATCACGTAATTGGTGATAAGAATGTCCGGAGGAGTTCGTCTCAATTGCTGGCGGTCGATGATTTCAGCGTCGTTCGGTTCCGCATCCTCGCCGAATACATCCTTGTAGGCCTTTCTTGCGTTATCTCCTGTATGTTGCGTGTCTCCTGTGTAAAGGCCAATCTTTAATCCTGAACCCTTCAACTTCCTAGCTAGTTCCTCATACTGGGTATTGGCAAGAGCATTCATCGGGTAGATGATGATTGCCTTTATCCCTTCCTGATTGCTCTGCTTTTGTGCGAGGCAGTAACTCACTATCGGCAACTCAAAACAGATAGACTTTCCTGAACCGGTACCGGTTGTAACGACCAGATTCTCACCTTTGGAGGAAACCACCTCAACGGATTTTTCCTGATGGGCATAGGGTATGAATCCTGGGTAGATACCGTTGCATCCTGAATGAAGCCAGCCTTTCGCAACAAGGTCTTTGACGGGCATGCCGGCTTTAAAACGCTTGCTGATTTGGATAACCGGTTCCTGCCACAGCATCTTTCTTTTCTCAACGCTTTCATCGACAAACTGTCGAATCCTATCGCTTTTGAAAATCTGAAAGGTCTGAATGTATGACCGGTATTGGTTTTTGACCTCGGTGTAAATTTTAAAAGGGTCCATAATCTTTTATTGCTGTATAATCTTATTTTTCATTTCATTCGAAATCCAGTTGAACCTATCGAATTCACTTAATATCTGATCCTTTGTTCGATAGTTACCATATTTTGATATTTCCCTTCTTTGAAGCACCGGGAAGTCCCCAAGTATGAATTCAAACTCTTCATATGTAAGTCCGTACAGCTGTCCGAAAATCACATCCAATTCAATTTGTAGAAAAGACCTTCTTTTCTGATCCCATTGAAACGGAGCGGAATTAAAATTATACTCCTTCGCCATTCCATGATATTCTTCCGTAGTATAGGTTAATTCAAACGCTCGACTAATTATTTCGCTAACAATCTTGTCTGAAACCTCAGAATAACGAATTGTTGGCAACTGTTTTAAAATCCAATGGTTGAAGTTAGTTCCACCAACTTTTTGTCTAGCATAAAAATCAAAAGCAATAGAATTCAAATTGGCAAGTAAAAACAATGCCTCATTTATATTTTCACATTCGATAATAGAAAGTGAATGTCCACAAGGATATGCTGGAATTATTGACGACACCATAGTTCTCTCGTTTGTAGCATTCGTGATCATCCTATAAGTTAGGAAGTACTTGCTATCACCAAAGCGTGCTATGAGGTCTTGATGAGAAAGATAATACTGTGTTTTAGCTCTAAAAGTAGGATCACCTAAAAGTATATCTGTACAATTCACTGTCGTACCACCCTTGTATGTGCAATAGCGGTGGTTGTAGTGATAGATATATTTTGCCTCATACAATGGCAACAAATTATTCGAAAAATCTTGGAACAATCCGGAATCATTAGACATGTTGAATGGTGTCCTAACTCTAACATTCCAAGATGATTTATTGGGCTCCATTTCATTTTCCAATACGCCCCATTTACTATATGCTTTTTTGGCAAGGTTGAAATCGATTCTTGTTCTAAACGATGGGCATGTTCTGGTATTAGGATTTATAGCAATAATATCTTCTTCGGTAATGGTAATGAAATCGCCATTTTCCGATGGCTCAGTTTGATAGAACTTATATTGATTTCTTCCATTCTTTCCTACGGTAACAAAAAGACAAAAACGATATCGACTATCTACATCGGGAAATAATCCGGCTCGATTTTCAAAATCAACAACACAGTCTAATTTATTTTCCTTCAGCAAATGGAAATACAAGACTTTATTGGTGTTGTCAACTACAATACCAGTTGGAAGAACATTGCCAGTCGCTCCATTTTTATTTATTAATCCTTGGTATCGTTCAGCAAATACAGAATATAGATTTACACGACTAACACCCGTAAGCGGATAAGCACTAGACGATCTAAAATAAATACTCAGACAGTCATTCCATCTTTTTGTGTTGATGTATTCGAGATGGAGTCCCGGGTTCGTTTTTGGCAACTCGGCCATCAAGGCTTTTCTATCGGCCTTGTTTCTAGCATTTGCGATTTCAGGTGACCTTGAAATAAAAAACTCTTCATCAGCAAAATTTATCTTTTCCCAAGGAGGATTCCCAAGCAAACAATCAAACCCTCCTTTGTTAAATACCTCGGGAAACTCTAAGTGGAAATGGAAGAATTTGTTTTTATTTGACGTCTGGATAACACGTTCAATTAATCCCGGATTTAAAGATTGATTCTCCTTCAAGTTTTGAAGGGTAACATTCGTTGGGTAAAATTCAAAATCCAACTCGGTCTTGTCAATGAAAAATGCGGAAGTCCAAACATCAGCCATCAGCCACTCCCTGAATTTTCTCTCAACCCTTTCCAATCGGTAGTATTCCTCTTCCGCCTCCTCAACTTCGAAGGCATCCGACTGTTTACGGTTATTGAGTGCTTCACGGAGCTTAACCAACTCATCCACCTCGCTAATACCGAAAGCAAAACCGTATTGTGCAGAAGGCTCATTGGCTCTGCTCAAACTCTCCAACTGTTTTTTAACTCGCCTCTTCAATTCCTTGCATACGGCAGTGTTGTCATTGCCGACCGGATTGAATGCTTCTTCTGGGATTCCCTTAGCAATCAGTTCCGGAGTCGCCCCTACGAGAGAGTTTCCGCATTTGAGCTTGTGGTCCAAGAAGGTCAAAGGCATATCAGGTAGGGAGGCCGTTATCCAAAGGGAAAACTTGGCCAGTTCAAGTGCCATAGGGTTCAAATCGACTCCGTAGATGCAATGCAATAGCACATCTCGCTTAGCTTCCCTCAGCTGATCTTCAGTAGGTCTCTCTTCATCGCCTTTCCTGATTATGGCCAAAACTTCACCGAGTTTTTCAAGAGCAGCACAAATAAATGCTCCGGAACCACAGGCGATATCCGCCACCTTTAAATCAAGAATGGCTTCCTCCTTCTCCTTAATTGAGTATTTGCCTTCGATAGCCTTATCAATCACAGGAACAAGAGCCGACTCGATCAATTGGGCAACAAGCCTGCTGTCTGTATAGTAGGAACCGGTTGTCTTACGGTCCGTTCCTCGGTCGTCTAGATAAAATTGACCCCGGTGAATATCCTTCTTTCCAACCTTGGCATTCTCAAGTGCTATCTTTGGCTCATAGTCAAGTAAGCTTTCATACACCGACCCCAACTCATCAATGGCAAGGTTGGCATAGTTGATGCGGTTTACGAGTTTGTCAAGTTGGAAGTAGCTCAGTCGAAATATTGCATCCAACAGGTGTTTGTTCTTCAAAGGCAGATCTTTGACAACACCGATTTTCTTATCGGAGAACAGTTGGCCTCCAAATGCATTAATTACATCCCCGTTCGAAAAGGTGTAGCCGTTCGCTACGAGCTTAAAAGTAACCTTTAGGCCTTCCCATAGGTCGGTCTCTTCATCTTGACTGTAATTGCCTCTTTCGGCCATTTCTCGCAATGCATCCAGACTGTAGGTGCGTGCATAAATGCTGTTGCGAACTGGGAGCCAGCCCTTCTGTTCAGCGAACATTAGGAATAGAAGGCGATAAATGATATTCAGAATCTCAGAATAGAATTCCTTCACCTTGCCGTTTTGAAAGTCCTCAGGTTGAAGGCTCTCGGCGAATCCGTCACCGATTTTCTCAATAGCCTCTATAACTTGATCACGAAGTTTGTTACCAACCTTAACTCCGGTTTCCCGTGATTTCTTATGAAAGGTTTCAAGCAGACAATTGTCTACCTTTTCGATCAAGTTACCCTCATCGTCATACTCATTCTCCTGATCTCCTTGATATTGGTTTTCCAATCTTGAACGGTGAAGGGTTCGGTATAATACCCGGAACTGCTCTGAGTTAGCTGTTTCGAAAATGCCCTCTATGTCGAACTCAAGAAATCCTTTGGTTATGGAATGGTAGAAGTCTCTAAGAATGCGAATTTTCTTGCCATTGACGAGAATAGCCCATTGATGGTTGCTAGTATTCAGGTACTGCTGAAGGCAATCCTGAGGACTTTTATTCGGATGAGTACGACTCGATTTATCCTTCTCGTCAAAGTCCTGACCACCGTGCACCATGTGAACAAGCGGAGCATACTCACTACTCCATCCTTTGTAGGGAATCTGGTATTCGGTTCCGGAATTGCTTTTCTGGTTGGATGCTACGTACTGCGGATCATAGCCTAATGACTTTAGGAAAGGAATGATCCACTTGGATCTTAATTCGGTTGTATCCAATCTTTCCGAAAGCAAATCAACCCTGTTCTCTTCCCAACGCTCACGCAGTTTTTCGAACGTAACTGCAATCTGTTCGTCTATTTTCTTTACGCCGGTGCCGAAGCTGGCGTCCTTAACGTAATCGGCTTTCGATTCCTGAGCCAGAGCGAGACAAAAGTCATCCGTAATGATGTTCCCGCTTGATTTAACAAAACTAAGTGCCATAAGTAAATCAATAGAGCGGGTTAATGATGGTGATGGTCAGAAGGTCATGCCCCGCCTCCTCAATGTAAATGATGTCGTCTAGCCAGTTTGGCTGATCCGTGCTCTTACTTTCGACCAGGATCTTCTTGTAGAGTTCCTGTCGCTCAGCAATAAGATTCATTCTTCTTTCCTGCACCGCCTCCTTTATCAGCTTGTTAAGGCCTTTGACATTTAGAGCGTCGACAACGTGTTCCTTCAAATCAATAGAAGAAAGTGTTCGAGTGGTGTTCGATGCTTCAAAAGAAATACTTGGTAATAGCTTCTCGGAATAGCTGTCGTACGTTAATGTAATCAATTCTTCTATCACTCGCTTCTCTTTGATTCCGACAGTGAAACGAACCAGATAGTTGTACTGATATGTGACCGTATCCACCTGCGAAGAGAAAAAGAATGCGTTTCTGCCGTACAAGCCACGGTTGTTGAAGAAATCAGATTTAACTACCTGAATAAGCTTGCGAATAAGTGGGTGGCCGGCATCAAGAATGACAGCATCGGGATTAGTAAGTGCCAGCTCAGGATCGAATGTGACTT
>Ga0315902_10000928_pt1 | contig 48254 bp, 42 predicted proteins | sample LakEriMetagenome_9_FD_203523 | JGI IMG/M metagenome (GOLD analysis project Ga0315902, IMG submission 203523) | Freshwater fungal communities from buoy surface, Lake Erie, Ohio, United States - Buoy 12 MA117 | ecosystem: Environmental > Aquatic > Freshwater > Lake > Lake biofilm | place: USA... | reverse complement strand
CCAGTGCCCCGCTGGCGAATGGTGCCGTGTGGGCGATCACGGTTGATGGTGACGACGTATATGTGGGTGGTGCCTTCACCGACTTCGCGGGCATTGCCGCGGCAGATCGCATCGCCAAGTGGGACGCCGCGAGCCAGGCATGGGAGGCGCTCGCTCCAGCCGGTGCCGCCGACGGATTGATCACTGCGGGAACGGTCTACAACATTGCTGTTGACGCTGGTGTTGTCTACGTGGGCGGTTCATTTACCGTTGACACGGGCACCGATGACTGCAACAACCTGGCTGCGTTCACTGCGTCGACCAGCACGTGGTCAGGTTTCGGTGCCTGCCCTGGAAGTCAACTCATTGATACAACCAAGGCCGTTTACACAGTAGAAAAAATTCCTGGTGGACCTCTCTATGTTGGTGGCAACTTCACCGACGCGAATGGTGATAGCACCTATGACTTCGGAATCTACGGTACCTACGACGGCAGTGCGTGGGGTTGGAACAGTCTCGGTGATGACGGGGCGGGAGGACCTGCACTGAGCTCTTTCGTTGCCAATGTGGTGACCCATCCAGACGGTGGCGTCCTTGTCGTTGGGAACTTTGGTGCTGCGGGAGGTGTCATCGGGGCGGATTCGTTAGGACGATTTGATGACACGCAGACACCGAAATGGGCGGCACAAGACACCCCGGCTGTTACCTTTTATGGCGCACTGAACACTGGTACCGAGCTCTACGCCTCGGGTTGGGAGGGAGCCTACATTCGCTCCGGGGGTAACTCTTGGCGCGCACTCTGTGCGTCGGATCTCGACATCGGCGGTGCAGTCTGGGCATCTCTTGCGACAACAAGCAGCGGACTCTTGCTTGTCGGAGGTTCTAATGGTCTCTTCGCCTGTGACACCTCCGATGGCGGTTTAGCAACCGTTGTTCCAAGTAGTGGCACGGTGCGCGCGCTCGCGACCTATCGTGGCGCCACCATTGTGGGCTCGAGCACAATCGTTGGCGCTGGAACCGATTTCATTGCGGTGCTGGGGGATGTTCTCCCCTCAACCAACGGCAACAGCCGCCAGGCCACTGACATGGTGATTCTGCTCGCCACGCTGACCGCCCTCACGGCACTCGCCGGCACCCAGCTCCTACGCCGCGCCTAACGGCGCAACGCGCAATAGTGCGCTCGACCCTTGTGCGCACCCACCTCTGACCCCATACTCTCCGAAGCCCGCTCACTTTGAGCGCGCAGTTAGGGAGGGAACATGTCGTTACTTGGTGCAAAGAAGGGGAAGGATCTCGCCTTCAGCGACTTCGTGTCGTCTGCAGTTCGAGGGCTCTTCATGCCCTATTTCAGCCTGCCGATCATCGTGCTCGGCGTCGCGGTTGGATACGCAACCGACCTGGTCTTGAAGCCGATCTTGGTTGATGGCTTTGAGAACGTTGGCTCGATCGGCGCCGCGGCTGGCCCAATCGCCACCGCTTCGGGGATCTCGATCATCACCGGAATCTTCATCGCCGTGTACGGCCAGATCTACGGAGCACTCGCCACCTCAGCGAAGGGCGGCACGCCAACCATTGGTGAGGCGTTTGCCGTGATTGGCCAGCGTGGTCTCTCGGTCTTTGCAGCGGGCCTCTTGGTGACGCTCGCAACCGTGGGCATCTTTGTCGTTGGGCTGATCGTCGTGATCGGTGCCGCAATTGCCGCCAATGCTGGCGGCGTGACAACGGGGTTGTTCATTCTGTTCCTCGTGGTCTTTATCTATCTCTCGATGCGCCTCGGCCAGGCGGGCTGGTTCGCAGCCGATGGCATGGGTGCCATTGATGCGATCAAGGCTTCGTGGAGCCGCACCCAGGGTCACCTCCTGAAGATCTTCTTCTGGAGCCTTGGTGGTGCCGTGGTCTTCACGCTAGTTGGCACACTCGTGGGCCTGCTCACGAGCTCGCTGCCAACTGGCATCGCAAGCTCAATCGGCACCGGCGTTGGCCTGGTCTTCACCTATGCGTCGGGGGCCGTGCTCTACCGCCGCATCACGGCGAAGTAAGCCAACCGCACACAACAGCGCGCTCCACGCGGAGCAGAAGCCCCCTCGGTCGCAGCGATGCGTGCCGAGGGGGTTCTTCGTTGATCAGCTAGGTTCGCAGGGGATGGTGGCGAAGCGAACCTTGGGGCCAATGGCGGCTGAGGCCTTGCGCACAATTCGATTACCGAGTGTGATGGCACGCACGCTCGCCCGGGCGGTTGGTTCACACTGCTGCACCTCGATTGTTGCTCCAAGTGCCGAGGTGTTGTTGATGAAGTTGTTGCTGGTGATGCCGAGTAGATTTGGCCCCGCACCACCCGCAATATCGCCACCATCAACTGCGATGGCGCCACCTCCGCCCGTCCTCGACGCGTTTGTGCTGAAGATGTTGAATCGGATCAACGGAGGAGTGGCGACGCCGACTTCAAAGAGTGCGCCAGCATACCCCGCCGAGTTGCGGAAGAAGTGCGAGCGAACGACGGTCAGCGCGCTCTGTATGTCACTCTTAATCGCACCACCATTTCCGGATGCCTCGTTGTTATAGAAGCGGGACGAAATCACCTTGAGTGTGCCGCCAAGGGTGCTCACAGCACCGCCCGACGATCCCGAGTCGTTGGCCGTGAACGAGCTATAGCGAACCGTTGATGTGCTTTCGAGCAGCTGGATCGCACCACCATGCCCATCATCGGTTAGATTGCCGCGGAAACGCGAGTGATCGATGAGCACCGTGGAGCCGTCCGTGATGTATCCCGCTCCACCCTGGTCATACGTTTCATTATCGATAAAGTCGCTCTTTGTAATTGAGATAACACCATCCGCGGTAAATGCACCGCCGCTCATCCCGGAAACATTGCGCCTAAAGGTGGTGCGCAGCAGGGTGAGGTCATTGCTGCTGATTGCGCCCCCATCGTCGCTGGCGTAGTTGTCTTCGAAGATGCTATCTCGCGCGATCACCGAGTTCGCCCAGATCGCGCCGCCATCGCCGTCTTGGCTGCCATTGTGGTGCATGCGCACTCGATCCAGCACAAAGTCGACGCCATAGAGTGCACCGTAGCCACCCGAGCTATCACCATAGAAGCGCGCAATCGTGAGATCGCGAACCGAGAGGGTGGTGCTGTCAATCGCGGAGTACAGGAACTCCGTGCCGCCGCTGTCGTACGCGCCTGAATCCAAGAACTCGGCGGTGCCGAGCACAAAGGTCGCATTGCGCCCTGCGCCGGCAAGGGTGAAGGACTTGTCGTAGGCCTGACCCGCCGCAACGCGATACGAGCCGGGACAGAGGTGCACCGTGCCGCCCGGGAGCACGTCCAGAATGGCGTAGCCGATCTCGACCTCATCGTTGACCCCATCAACTACGAACCCAGGGGCGCTGCACGAGGTCCCCGCGTTGGTGCCCGTTGGGGTGCCCGTAGTGGCGACTCAGGTGTCGGCCTGGGGGGCGAAGCCGTTGGCGCGCACCGTTGCGGGGGCGGCGCCAGCCAGCACAAGCAGGGCGGCAGCAGAAAGGGTGGCAAACAACTGGCGGGCTGAGCGTCGCATGGCGGGCACCTCTTTTATGTACTGGCGGATCCCCGAGCGGGGTATCCTGCACGCATGACGCAGCCTAGCAAACCGAAGCAGCCGATCCGCGCCTATTCGGGGATCCAGCCGAGCGGGGCGCCGCACCTGGGGAACGACCTGGGCGCCATCCGCAATTACGTGGCGCTGCAAGAGAACTACGAGTCCATTTACTGCATCGTCGATTACCACGCCCTTACCAGCGTGCACGACGGCGAGAAGCTGCGACGCCAGACGCGCGAGATGGCCGCGGCACTCATTGCCCTGGGCCTTGACCCGAACAAGTGCACGCTCTTTGTGCAGAGCCACCGCCCCGAGGTGCAGGAGCTCGCCTGGATCCTGATGACCGTCACGCCCGTGAGCTGGGTCGAGCGCACGCCAACCTATAAGGAGAAGAAGGCGCAGCAGGCCGACGACATCAACCACGGCCTCCTCACCTACCCGATATTGCAGGCGGCCGACATTCTGCTGCCGAAGGCGAGCGTGGTGCCGGTGGGGAAGGATCAGGCCGCACACCTCGAGCTGAGCCGCGAGATCGCGCGCTCGTTCAACAACAAGTTCGGCGACACCTTCCCAGAGCCCGCCGCCGTCTTCACCACCGCCCCCGTGGTGCTTGGGACCGACGGCGAGAAGAAGATGAGCAAGTCAATCGGCAACACCATCGACATCCTGGGCGACCCCGCCGTGATCACCAAGCAGGTGATGGGCTCAGTCACCGACACCAAGCGCCCACTCAAGAGCGACCCGGGGCATCCCGAGGCCTGCAACGTCTGCCAGCTACATAAGCTGGTGAGCGCCAACTACGAAGAGCTCTGGCAGAACGAGCGCGCCGCCCTCACCGGCTGCGCCGACATGAAGCGCCTGCTGGCCGATCGCCTCATCGCCCACTACGCCCCCGCCCGCGAGCGCTACAACGAGCTCCTCGCCTTGCCGCATGAAATCGACAACATCCTCGGCGATGGCGCCGCCCGCCTCTTGCCCATCGTCACCGAGACGATGCGTGAGGTGAAGGAGAAGGTTGGGTTACGTTAAGATTCCTCACATATGGAACGAGGGGTTTACGCGACTCTAATCACGCAAGCGATTGAACGCGAAATCGCCCTACTCCCACCAAACCTGATTGCCACAACGGAACCATTGCTAATCCACGAGGTGGGTACCCGCATTGCCCAAGCCATCGCGTCAGCAACAGCCCAAACACTAGAGTCGCTGCCCGAAGGTGAGCGCAGCGATGCTGGTGTGGAGATCGCAGCACAGGTTCATGACGTTCTTGCTAAGTACTCAAAAACGTCATCCATACAAGCCCTCCTTATTCCTCAACCAGCCTCAGTGCTCAAGGCAGTTCAGGAGCGTATAGCTAGTTACGAAGCTGTCGGTATGACGAGCCCTTTAATTCCATTAGACCGCTCGGAATTGCTCGTTAATGCACAAGGAGAACTTCGCGTCAGCCAGGCATTGCAAAGTGAGATTAGCTCTGCTGACAGCATCGATCTAATCATTGCGTTCGTCCGCACAAGCGGCATTCGTCCCTTCCTACCTGTGCTTAGGCAGGCTGTTTCCAGGGGTGCCTCTATTCGTCTCATCACCACAACCTATACCGGGTCGACAGAACCGAGTGCACTTGAACTCCTTAGATCTATTGGTTGCAAAATCAAGGTGTCTTATGACACTGGAACTACCCGGCTCCATGCCAAATCATGGATTTTTCACCGGAACACCGGGTTCTCAACTGCCTATATCGGTAGTTCGAACTTGTCATTTTCCGCCATGCAAGCTGGCCTTGAGTGGAACATCCGAATAAGTATGCAGAGCAACCCACTCGTGCTCGAAAAAATGAAAGTCTTGTTCGAGACATACTGGAACGATCCAGAATTTGAAAATTACGACAGCAGGAAGTTCGCAATGGAAATTCAGCGATCAACGCCCGATCCAACTCCGTATCTACTTCCAAACATTGAACTTCGCCTTGAGCAATTTCAAGAACGCCTTCTAGAACAAATCGCACTGGCACGAAGCCGCGATCTGCACAAGAACCTTCTGGTATCTGCTACCGGAACTGGCAAAACTGTAATGGCAGCAATTGATTACTTCCGGCTCAGTAAGACACTTCCGAGAGCAAACTTACTGTTCATCGCTCATCGGGAAGAAATTATTGATCAAAGTCTGGCCACGTTCCGTTTCGCAATGAAAGATTCTACTTTTGGAGAAAAGCTGGTAGCTGGGTTAAAGCCAGTAGTAGGCAACCATGTATTCGCCTCAATTCAAAGCCTTCATGAACGCGCTCTAGGCACCATTAATCCTGACAATTTTGACGTAGTAATCATCGATGAGTTTCATCACGCAGCAGCCCCTTCATATCAGCGTGTTCTGGAATACTTCAATCCTAGGGAGTGGCTTGGTCTCACTGCCACCCCTGAGCGGTCTGATGGGCTCCCAATCATCGACCTATTCGGCGGAAAAATTGCCGCAGAGCTTCGGCTCTGGGATGCAATAGACCAAGGTCGTCTCGTACCTTTCACATATTTTGGAGTCTCGGACGGAATCGACCTCAGCGCAGTCACTTGGAAACGCGGGACTGGCTATGACATCAACGAGCTGACAAACATTTATTCAGAGTCAAAGGCTTGGCTAGACACAGTTGTGTCAAGCATCGATAAATATATTGGCCTTGCAACGAATTTCAAGGCTCTTGGGTTCTGTGTAAGTGTCTTACATGCTGAATTTATGGCGAAGCAATTCTCGCATAGAGGTATCCCGGCTACGTTTGTGTCCGGCGAGAGCAGCGAAGCCACAAGAAAAGAAGCCCTACAAAACTTGAAAGACGGTCGAATCAAAGTTGTTTTCTCTGTTGATCTGTTTAACGAAGGGCTAGATGTACCTGAGGTTGATGTACTACTGATGCTAAGGCCTACCGATAGTCCGACCCTATTCCTTCAGCAGCTAGGTCGGGGTCTGAGGAAACTTGGCGGGAAATACAGCTGCACGATCATTGATTTCGTCTCAAATCACCGTAAGGAGTTCCGCTTTGACCGAAAACTCGGCGCTTTGCTCCCTGGGAATAGGAAAGCGCTCCTAGAACAGGTTGAGAAAGGATTCCCAGTATTGCCTGTTGGTTGCCACATGGAGTTCGATCGAATCGCCTCTGAAATTGTCATTGAATCCATTCGCAATGCGTTGCCAACTACGTGGAAACCCAAGGTTGAGGCGTGCCGTAAGTACCTCGCTACCAATAAAGCACCTTCGCTCCATGGCTTCCTAGAAGCAGAAGGACTTGAACTAGAAGCAGTCTATGAATCGGGACACTGCTGGTCGGAGCTGCTCGAAGACGCTGGCTACACAGCTAAGAATGTCGACAGCTCTTATTCCAGGGGTCTACGGCGAGCCTTGGCTCGCCTGCTACACATCGACGACCCAGAACGAATAGAAGCACTCCAGCTCTTGGCTCGAAACACAGAGCTACGAGCGCTCACACCACGACAGTTCTTGGTTATGGAGCTGATAGTCTGCAACCTTGTTAATCAGCTCGATAATGATGCAACAGCTGATCTACCAACTGCATACAAGGTGATCCTTAGTCATCCAGATCTCGTCCATGAGATTGGCCAAATGGCCTCAGTCCTTGAGCAGCGTCAGTCGCACCTGACTACCGTGCAGGACGATAAGTTGCCCCTACGAATCAACGCGCGATATACGCGAGTGGAAATCTTCGCTGCGTATGGTTATCGAAACGGCGCTAGAGTTGCACCATGGCAGTCCGGCGTGTGGAAAGTCCCTGACTGGAAGACAGATCTACTCGCGATTACGCTCGACAAATCAGCTGAGTCATTCACCGAGAGAACTAGTTACAAAGATTACGCTCTAAGCCCGACGCGTTTTCATTGGGAAAGCCAGACTGACACTGCCGCTGAGAGCCAAACTGGCCAGCGCTACATTCACCATGCCGCGCAGGACTGGAAAGTTCAACTTTTCGTTCGAAAATCTAATGATGAACGGGCATTTTGGTATATCGGTGCTGCTCAATACATTGAGCATCGTGGAACCAAACCTATGGAAATTACCTGGGGGCTTGATAATCCTCTACCCGGAGATCTCTACCAAGACTTTGCTGCGGCGGTTGCTTAATTTTAGCGCGAAGACAATCCGCGCAGGTGAGCGCTCAATTAATAGATTCTAGCCTGCTCGCCTAAAATCCAAATCTGCTGCGGCGAGAAGGTTTAGATAGTTTCCGTTGTAGTAATACTGCTCCAGCCTCCGTATTGGGAATTGATTTAATGCGAACAAATAAGCTAATTCTCCTGCGGCTACTGCCACTAGATTGCGATCTCGCAGCACTATGAATGAGCATAGCAATATTAGTAAGCGCGAGTCGGAGTTCGGATGGAACGGCGGTAGCGAGGGGGACAGGATATTTGATTTTCGGGTGAATGATCAGCCGTGAAGCAATTGAGCTCGATGAAGTCTGTCGTGTGTTTACCATGGCGCCAAGTAAGAAGGCATCTATTGAGCCAAGCCGGCTTAGAACTCGTTCAAATTTTGCGTTGTAGTCTGTGGCTTCCTCCGAAATCATACGAGAGGACGGCGATTCAATCGCAACTTCAAACCAGTCTCTGGAGAGATAGATTTGGTAGCCATCGGCTGGGGTTTTTGATGGCTGTTTAGGACTCATAACGGAGATCTTATCGTCTTCCTTCGCCAAAAGGATGGTTCGGAGTTGAATGCCGCATTAGAGCTTTGCCAAATTCGACTGCACGCGCAGCTGGAAGGCGATCGTCTCGGTCATCACGCGACGCTCCACTACCGAGACGCGCGGCTGTGCGCCGTTTTCGTACGCCTTTAGCACCGCCTTGGTCTTGGGTGTGATCTCCCAGGTGCGTACCACCATGGCTCTACCGCCCGCAAAATCGAGTAGCAGTCCGGTAGGCACCACGGGCCAGAGTGTGTCGACCTTGAGCAGCTGCCACGGGCCGTTGTCGTCGAGCCACACTGGTGCGGGCTCCCCTTTCGGTGCGGTGAAGCGACCGGTCAGCACAAACTTCTCGCCCGCCTTCTGTGCCTCGGCCTGTGAGGTGTATCCGCTCGAGATGGTCGCTTCGTACGGATTCTCGTGATCCGGCATGCGCACGGTCCAAAGACCCGCCGACGCGGCGGGCTGTACCGCAACGCGGCGCTCGATTCCCTCTTGTGAGATCAGCGTCACGTCGCCCGTGGTTTCAATGGTCAGATCGTTCTTCGCGGTCATCGTGTCTCTCCTTCGAGTGCAGTGGCACTCACTTCAACTGGTTGGCAAATCACACAGGCGAGCAGCTCTGCCCCCTGCGCGCCATAGGGGAAGTGTTCCCCAACGGCCAAGTGCTCCTTGCCTAGGCGCTGCAGGTGACCACAGGCGAAGCGCCCAGGCTCGCTGGTGTCGGCGCTGGCGCGCTCGACGATGCGCTTGAGGAACTCGGTCTTGGGGTCACGCTCGGGCCGCTCCCACGGCAGGTCGGCGTGCCCCACATGCCCATCGCGCGCGGTGCGCTCGAAGATCGGTGTGCGCAGCTCAAGGCGTTCGATCATCGCTGCGGGCCGCAGGTCAAACTTCAGCGCCACGAGTTCGGCGAGCTGCTCGTCGGGCATGGTTCCCGTGCCGAACGTGTCCACCGAAACGGCGACCGGCTTGTCGATGCCGATCGCATAGGCGATGGCGATCTCGGCACGTACAGCCAGTTTGCTGCGCACCAGGTGCAGTGCCGCTTGACGCGCGGCATATGCCGCTGAGCGATCGACCTTGGTGCCATCTTTGCCGCTGAAGGCGCCACCGCCATGGTGCGCCACGCCACCATACGTATCGGCGATTACCTTGCGACCGGTGAGGCCCGAGTCGGCGAGCGGTCCGCCCACCACAAACCTTCCCGTTGGGTTGATGTGCACTTGCGTATTTGCCGTAACCCAGCTGCCGAGCGCTTCGCGGGCGAGTGCCTCAATGGCGCTGCGCACCTCGTCGATGTGCACCTCGGCGCGATGCTGCGCTGAGACGACGAAGGCCGTTACCTCCTGCGGCGTATCGCCCACGTATCGCACGCTGACCTGCGCCTTACCGTCGGGTCGCAGCCACGGGATCGCACCCGTAGTGCGCGCCTTCGTGAGGGCACGCGTGAGGCGCTGCGCCAGCACGAGTGGCAGTGGCAGGCCTTCGGGGGTTTCATTCGTGGCATAGCCATAGACGATCCCTTGATCGCTCGCACCCAGTACGCCGTCGTCGCGAACGACGCCCATGGCGATGTCGGTGCTCTGCGGGTCGATCGTGACGCGCACGGTGCAGGTGTCGGGGTTAATCCCCTCCTCTGCTGACTCGTACCCGATCTCTCGAATGACGCGGCGCGCCACCTGCTCGATTTCGACGTGGCTGAGCGGATCGCGGCTGGCCACCTGGCCGAACACCCAGATCTCGTTGGCACTGGCGGCAGCTTCAATGCCGCACCGGACATATGGGTCGCGGATTAGCTGTGCATCGAGCAGCGCATCGCTGATCTGATCGCAGAGCTTGTCGGGATGCCCCGTGGTCATGGACTCGCAGGTCACGATCCTGCTGGTGCTTGGCTTCGATGCCATGTTCAGTACCTCCCAGTTCGACCGGCTCGGGCCGGCGCCTGGGGCACGACGCAACGCAGCACGCCACGAATGGCGCTTGGTCCGCGTCGGACCCGTCCGCATCGCCATATCAGCGTTGGCACCGTTCCGGCCCCCGGGTTGGGGATCCGTTGGTTGCCGCACCTTCGTCGAGCTGAATCTCTCCGGTGCTCTCGATGCGCGTCACCACCAAGGTGACGGGGTAACTATATCAGGGGGCATGTGCCAACGGTGTGGCACGGCGCGAAATCGCGGAACTACTCGCTGTAGATAAGCAACGGGCTATGGTCGGAGTACCGCTCTTTACCCTCCGGATCCCGTGCGATTCGGAGGTCATGGAGATAGGTCGCCTTCCAGGAGTTGTTTTGGTCGGTTGAGAAGGCGTGATCAAACCACCCCTTGCGATCTGGATGTGGACCACTCTTGATCCAGTGCGATGGCTCATCGCTTTTGGCGTGTAGGTGGCCACACAGATGGGTAATGGAATCTGAATTCATCAACCCGTCAACGATTGTCCGCTGTCGATCCCGATCGGCAGCTCGCGTCGCCTCAAATCCGATCGCGCGACCATCCCGAAAGAAATCGGGCTCATTGAAGTCACCAGCGAGTAGCCTTCCCTGCCCGGCACTCAGCCACTCTAGGGCTCGCTCGAGGTGCGTCACTTTGATATCTGGTGTTAACCCAAGTTTTTTGGCAACACTATTGAAGCCGCTAGCGTTGGGGATATGGCATGAGGCAATTTCCAAGCCACCAATCCTTGCTACTGAGAAGAGGCGCGGGAAACGGAGCCCCTCTGGTGGCGATAGCTCAGTCATCGGCAACCGCGACGCGATCGCCGCAGCGTTCTTCTTCTTGTTTTCCCATAGGCCGATAGGGTGTTTAGCGGGCTCGGTAGTCGCGTAGCCGTGCGCTACTAGGCGTTCCAAGAACCCAGAACCGAGTGGAACCTCTTGCAAGAGCAGCACATCGGGGTTGACATGCAGGATTGCGGTAACGATCTCTGCCTGCTTTGCTGGCCGGATGCCGCTCGCTCCATGAATGTTCCAGTTAAGGATGCGCATAGCAAACCATTGCTTACTGGTACCGCGTCTCCAGGTAGGCACTCGCCACGGCGGCGTCGATGCTGGCGGGCACGGGCACCACGCAGCTGGTGGCGGTCACGGTGCCGCGGGCAACGGCTTCTAGGCAGCGCGCCTGCAGGGCGAAGCCGAGGTCCATGGCCTCGATGGAGTTGCCGATTGGCCGAGGGCCGGCGAGGTTGAACATGTGGCCGCGGGCAACCAGGTGCACGGCGTTGCCGTTCTTTAGGCGCAGCGTGAGGAGTTCGTCGGCGTACTCCTCTTGGCTCGCCACCTCGGGTGCGGCGATCATGCCGGCCACGTCGATCTCTTCGGGGAAGTGCCCGGCGTTCGCCAGGATCACGCCGCTGCGCAACTTCGGCAGGTCGGCGGCGGTGATCACCCCCTGGGCGCCTGTGACGGTGATGATGATGTCGGCGTTGGCGAGGGCCTCGTCGCGCGATGGCGTTTCAAAGCCGTCGAGGTGTGCGCGCAGCTTGAGCACTGGGTCGCGCTCCACCACAGCGACCTTGGCGTAGCCGCCGCGGAAGTTTGCCGCCACGCCGCGCCCCACCGAGCCGTAGCCGAAGACGGTGACGCGCTCACCGTTGACGGTTTTGTTGGTGATGCGCAGGTATGACTCCAGGGCGCTCTGCCCTACCCCGTGTTCGTTCTCGGCGAACTGCTTGATCGGGCTGTCGTTAATGACCAGGATCGGCATCTTCAGCTTGTCGCGCAGGGGCTCAAGGCGCATGCGTCCCGAGGTTGTCTCTTCGGTGCCGCCACGCAGCGTTGGGTACGGGTTCTGCAAGTAGTGCATGTATAAATCTCCACCGTTGTCGAGAATCAGGTCGGGCTTGGCGGCCACGACCTGGGCGAGATACGTGGCATGCACGGCGGCATCTTTGGTCGCTTCGCCAATCACCGTGACGCCGTGCGATCGCAGGCGCTCAACGGCGTCGGCCTGGGTGGTGTTGAGGTTGCCGGTGGAGACGAGCTTCGCGCCGCCCGCCTGCAGGGTCAGCAGCAGGGCGACCGTCTTCGCCTCGAGGTGAATGCCGGTGCCAATGGTGAGGCCGGCGAAGGGCTGGGTGCGGGTGAACTCTTCGGCAATGCCACGCAGCAGCTTCGACTGCTCGGCGACCCAATCAATGCGTGTGCGCTGCATGGGCTGCAGTGTACGTCTACGAGGCGCGCCAGCAGTACCAGGCCACCACGCTGCGCATGCCAGCGAATCGCTCCCCGAGCGAGCGAAGCTCTTTGGCACTCGTTGGTTCTGCGTTTTGGTGGAGGGCGTCCCAGCCGCGGCGCACGGCAAGGTCGTCAACCGGCCACACGTCGAGGCGACCGAGCTGAAAGATCAGGAACATCTCAGCGGTCCATCGACCAATGCCAAAGAGCGGAACAAGGGCCTCAATGATCGCCTCGTCACTCATATAGGTGAATCGCTTCAGTGGCACTTCACCCGAGAGGACTCCTGCGGTGAGTTCGTGAATGGTTCGCACCTTGGCTGTGGTGAGTCCGACCGACTGCAACTCACGGGGCGAGAGCGCGCTGACCCGTGGTGCGGTGATTGATCCCGCGCACCTCCCTTGCAGGCGCCTGTAGATGGTCTTTGCCGCCGCCACGCTGACTTGTTGGGCAATCACTGCGCGAACAAGTGACTGGTAGTTCGTTTGGGTGCTCGTCTGCAGGCCGAAGGTGCACGGTGCGAGACGCTTGATCGGCTCTGCGAAGGCCGGGTCGGCCGCAGCGATGCGGCGCTTCGCCGTTGCGAGCTCTCGGAGGCGCGCCGCGCGAGGCACGCTTACGGGGCGGCGGTGAAGCCGCTCACCATTATGCCCAACTCGTCGTCGGCCGCTTCGGGGATCGGGTCCGACCAGACGCTCAGCGGGAGGCCGGTGGCCTGGTCGTAGGTGACGCGGAACGAGGCCTGGTCTTGGCGCTCCTCGGCGAACCGGAAGAGCTCCTCGGCGCTAAGCGGCAAGAGGTTCAGGATGAGCGGGTCGACCTCGTTCCCGTCGCTCGAACGTGTAACGGTTGACACGCCGTCACGAACGCGCACGGCGAAGGGGCCAGCGTATTCCTCCATGCAGAAGCACTGGCGAGTGATGGTGAAGTCGTAGTTGTTGATGCCGCTGCTCGCCCATGCGGCGCGGGCCTCATCGAGTGTGTCGATCGCGCCTACTGGCGTAGTACTCGGTGTAGTTTTTGGGTTCGCGCAGGCGGCAAGAGCGAGGGTAACGAGTGCGATTGCGATCCATCTCATGGGAGTTGACTTACGATCCAGTTAGCCCGCATCCCCATCCCCTTTGGATTCGGGTGCGAGCCGTCGGGCATATAGGGAACCTGGGCCGAATCCACGTATGCCGCGTAATCGAGGAATCGTGCATTTGGGTAGAGCGCCACGGCGGCCTTCATTGCCGCATTGTTCTCACGCCACGCCACGTTCCCCCACTTGGCATCGTCAAGCCAGATGCCAATCCAGTAGACCGTGGTGCTGGACGGAACGAGCGACATGATGGTTGTGACGCTCTCACGAAAAGCTGCGACGGAGTCGCCGCCCGCGACGATGTATCGCCCCGCAGCATCAACCCTGTTGACCCGGCCAGAGTTGGTTGCGGTGGGTGGACGAACCTGCACCGTTTCGAGGCTGAACGAGTTGCTCCCTAACGAGATGATGACGGTCCCAGGTATCGGTCGTGACTGCAGCACCAGGTCTGCGCCGCACATGGGCTCTTTCAGGCAGATTGGTTTCCAGTCGGTGCGCTCTCCCGAAACGATCGGGCGCCCACCGAGCGCATCGATGGTGAAATCCCACTTTGCCGCACCAAGTGCCTGCTCGAGTGGCACCAGGCCGCGATTTGTAATGGAGTCGCCGATGTAGAGCAGACTCGTATCGCTCTTTGTTGTTTGCGTGATCCCCTCGGTAACGAGGGCATATTGCCGTGCCACCTCCGCCGCGGCGACGCGGCTCGTACCCCCTCCACCCACGACGGTAATGACGATCAGCGCGAGCCCAAAGGCGAGCGCGTTGCGCGGCCGGCGTAGGGCGGCGAGCTGCTGCGGCGGCTGTTCGATGAGGCGATACGAGATCCATCCCAAAAGAATCGAGAGCGCCATCGCGAAGAGCGTCTGCCGCGGCGTGAGCAGTCCGCCCGGGGTGAGGGCTGCCCCCAGTACGAAGACCGGCCAGTGCCAGAGGTAGAGCGAGAACGAAATGCGTCCAAACCAGCGCGGCACACGCGTCGACAACAGGCGTGCAACAACTCCTGACTCGTGGCCAGCAAGCACCAGCGCAGTGCCGAGCACCACAGGGAGCGCGTTCACACCAGGGAACGGCGTCAGCGTTGACTGCGTTGCCATGCACCAGACGATCACCGCGAATCCGACCACTGCACCGACCGCACGAGTCGTTGGCGGTGCCCTGAGCACCTGGGGCATGGCGATCGCCAGCAGACCACCAACGGCCAGCTCAAAGGCACGGGAGAGCGCCGAGAAGTAGGCCGACGTATCGCCGATGGTGACAAGGTGCTGAGACCAGAGAAGTGACGGAACCGCCAGTACCAGTAGCGCGATAAAGAGTGCGGTGCGGAGGTGCTTACGCGCGAATCTACGGGCGATCAGCGTTGCAGCGAGGAGGAGCACCGGCCAGACAACGTAAAACTTCTCTTCATCATTGAGACTCCAGAAGTGCAGGATGGGGCTTGGCTCCGTAGCGACCCCCATGTAGTCAACCCCCGTGTTAGCAAAGTGGACATCGGAATTGAAGAGCGCTGCCCACACGGCATCAATTGCGGTGGACTCCGCACGCTCTGCTGGAAAGATGATGAGTGATGCGGCAAGGGTGACCAGTAGGGTAAGTGTGGCGGCGGGGAGGATGCGCCGCGCACGGCGGGCGTAGAAGCGACCGAAGTCAATGCGACCCGTCTCTTCGGCCTCACGAACGAGCAACCCCGTAATCAAGAAGCCCGAGATCACAAAGAAGACATCGACGCCGAGGTATCCACCTGGCACCCAGCTGAGCGCCTGCGAGAAAAGCCCGAGTGGGCCCGACGTGGCAGGCGAGAGGAAGTCGTGCGCGTGAAAGAGCAGCACAGGGATGATCGCGAGTGCACGCAGTCCCTCAATGTCTGGGCGGAACGCCCGTGCATGATCGGTGACCAAATCAATGCGTGCGCGCGGCATGGATTGCATTGTACGCCCTGCCCGTGCGGTATAGTTCCTGGTCCAGATCACAGAGGTGAGCAATTGGAGGCTGCATGAGTGACGAGGGTTGGCGCGCGTTTCTGGCGGCATCGGGCATTGAGGAGTGGGTGGTGCTGCATGGTGGCCCGACCGCCGTCTACCGCACCACATCACTTGCCGATGCTGCCGCCCTGGCGCAGTCGATCGCTGCCGTTCCCGGCCTTAACGGCACCCACGCGCAGATCAACCTGCTCTCTGACCGCGTGACGGTGCGGCTGACGCGCGACCAGTTGGTCATCGAGAAGCCACACATTGAGCTTGCGCGTGCGGTTTCTGCGGTGGCGAAGGTACACGGTGCCGTGGCTGACCGGAGTGCGGTGCACGAGATTCAGGTGGCGATCTCGGCGAAGCCCGACGCGATTGACTTGGGCTTCTGGCGTGCGGTGCTCGGTTACGCGCCGATGGCCGACGACAACGCGATCGATCCGCTCGGCAACAGCTCCACGGTCTGGATGCAAGATCTCGACGAGGCGAAGCCGCTACGCCACGCCATGCACATCGATGTCTCGGTGCCACGCGAACAGGCGGAGGGGCGATTCGCCGCGGCGGTGGCGGCGGGGGGCATCATCGTTGACGCGTCACATGCGCCGTCGTACTGGATCCTTGCCGATCGTTCAGGGAACAAGGTGTGCATTGCCGCCTGGCCCGATGGAGCCGTGGATCCGAGCGAGGAGCGCGCCGACTAAGGTCGCGCGGCCCTCGGTTTTGGGGGCCTTTCAAGGGGGGAACAGCACCCCCACAGCATAGAACAGATGTTCTATACTCCGCCGTCCTATGGCTGAGTCTGCCGCACGAATTGAGGCTGTGACCCGCCTCCAGCAGCGCTGGGGTGCGGGGATCATTCGGCGCGGGGTGGAGGTCGGCGATGCCGGCCTGCGCGTGGCGCCGGTGCGCGGCACGGGGGTGGCGGCGCTCGATGCGCTGCTCGGGCGGCGCGGCCTCCCCGACGGTCTCACCCTGCTGCGCGGCGGCTTCGGCGCGGGGCGCACCACGTTGGCGTTGCGCGCACTTGCGGCAACGCAGGCGGCGGGTGGTGCCGCGGCCTGGATCGATGTGGCGCGCAGCTTTGATCCGCTCGAGGCGGCAACGCGCGGCGTTGCGTTGCGCGATCTGCCGATTCTGGTTCCGCTGCATACGGGCGAAGCGCTGGAGATGGCCGGTGCGCTCTTGGCCGCCGATGCTGCGGATTTGTTGGTGCTTGATCTTTCGCTGGTGCGCAGTGCTGCGGTGCGCAGTGATGCGCTGGAGCGGCTCGCCGCACGCGCGCGTCGTGCCGGAACTTCGCTGGTGTTGCTCCTTGATGACGCGGTGCCCGTGCATGCCGATGCGGCGGTCTCATGTGCCGTGGTGTCGTGGTTGCGTGTTGGTTCCGATGTGATTGGTCGTCGCCTGCTGTTGACGATGGAGGCTGGGCCGCGCACTGGGGCGAGTGGCGTCGTTGATGTGTATGAGGGTCGCGGCGCGCGCGCCGACCTACGCATTGGTCGCCTACCGATTGAGGAGGTGGCATGCGCACCCTTGCGCTCTACTGGCCAACACTGAGTCGCGCTGTTGGTGGTGCTGCTGGTAGCACTGCTGCTGACGACCGCGCGGTGCGGCTGCGCAGTGCGCGGCATGCGCTCGGTCGACTCTCGCCGCTTGTTGCTGGGAGTGATACCTACGGACTGATTGAGATCGGCATTGACGGACTGCAGGCGCGCAGTGGGAGCGAGCGCGACATTGCGGCGATCGCCCTGCGCGCCGTTGGCGTGCATCTGCGCAAGCGACCGAGCGCTGCGGTGTCGAGCAGTCGCCTCCTCGCGGTGCTGTTGGCGCGCGACGGCGCTGGTGGTGATGAGGTGGTGGTGGTGCCGCCCGGCGAAGAGGCGGAGCGGTTGGCCGGCTACCCCGTGGAGGCGCTGGCGCTGGGGGCGACCGAGTACGCGGCGGAGCGCATGCGCGACGCCCTGGAGCGCTGTGCCCTGCTCGGCCTCCGCACCGTGGGGGCGCTCGCCCGCACCCAAGCGGCCGCGCTGGCCGCTCGCGTCGGCCCCATTGCGGGCGCCCTCCTCACGCTCGCCCGCGGTTTCGATGTGCAGGCGATCGCCCCTGCGCCGCTGCCGCGGCGCCTGCTCGCACGCGCCTCGTTCGAGATGCCCCTCACCTCGCTGGAGGAGTTCCGCTTCCCGTTGCGACGGCTGCTTGACGAGCTGCTGGTGCGCGTGCGGCGCGACGGTGCGGCGGTCGGCATCGCACGACTCCACTTGGCGCGCGAACGCTCCGCCCCGGTGCGCGCCGTGGCGCGACTCCCGGTGCCGAGCGCCGATCGCACGCAAATTGAACGCCTGCTGCTCGCATCACTAGAGCGCGCGTTGCTCCGCGGTCTCGGTGACGACGGCGTAGTGAGCGCCCAACTACGTTTTGACGGTGTGCTCCCCGCCACGGGTGACCAACTCACGTTGCTCGGCGCGCGCTCGCCGCGCGTGGATCGACTCGCCTGGAGCACCGCCGCGATCGCTGTGCGCTTTGGCGCCGACCGCGTGCTGCAGGGCGACGTGGTGGATGGCGACGATGCGCGCAGCGAACGTCGTGTCACCTGGCGCCGCACACACCCCGAGGTGCAGGAGTGACACGTGTGCTGCGTCCACCGAAACGCATCGACGTGACACTCGATAGTTCCGGTCGCCCACGGATCGTTCGCCTTGATCGACACTTTGATCACGTCTCGGTCGTAGAGGAGTGGCGGGTCAGCGAGCGCTGGCTGGCGACGCCTATTGATCGCGCGTATGTGAAGGTCGTGGGGGCGACCTGGTTGGTGCTGATCTTCCAAGATCTCTTCACCGGAGACTGGTTCCTTGAGCGCATCTTTGACTGATGCACCGCGTGCGGTTTCGCTGGTGCCGTTTGCCGAACTGCATGCGCGTTCGGCCTTTAGCTTTCTGCGCGCGACCGCCACGCCCGAGGGGTTGGTGGCGCAGGGGGTTGCGCTCGGGCTGAGCGGACTCGCGCTCGTTGATGAGGGCTCACTCTCTGGTGCGGTGCGCTTCGTGCGCGCCGCCGAAGCGGCGTCGCTGCCAGCGTTGCTCGGCGTCGAGTTTGAAATGGCCGATCCAGCCGTTCCCGACCGCGATGGCGTGGTGCTGCCGCTGCCACGTGCTGGTGCTGGTGGTTCTGCTGCTGGTTCTGGTTCTGGTTCTGGTAGTGAGTCTGCCGCGGTCGATGGGCGCCCCGATCGGCCACTCCCCGAGCGCCAGCGGCGCCTCCTCACTGAACTAGTGCCGCACGCCGAACGGCGTGGGGTGGCGGATGCCGAGCTCGGCCCGCGCTTGGCGCTGCTCGCCACGAACGAGGCGGGGTATCGCTCCCTGGCGCGCCTGCTGAGCCGCTCCAACCTCGCCGCCAGTAAAGGGGTCACGCGCCTTACCCACGCGCTCCTCGAAGAGCACTGCCTGGAGCGGCCGGGCTCGCTCCTGGTGATCTCTCCCTTTGTCGAGAGCGAGATCAGCCGCCGCCTCGCCACGGGCGACCGCGCTGGCGCGCGTGCCGCCGCCGAGCGACTCGCCGCCTTCGGTGGATCGCTGCACCTGCAGCTTGTCGACCAGCAGCTTCCTGGTGGCGCCTGGCTGCTCGCCGAAACCATCGACCTCGCCAACGCGTGCGGGTTGCCGCTGTTGGCGAGTGCCGCGCCGCGCTGTGCTGCGGCGAGCGAGCGCGAGCTGCTCGACACCGTCACTGCCATTCGTCATGGAGTTTCTATTGAGCGGCTCGGGCCGCTGCGCTTTGCCGCCGCCGATGCGCATCTGCGCTCTGGCGTTGAGCTGTTGGCGATGCAGCCGTCATGGACTGCGGCAGTTGCGCGCACATGTGAGATTGCTGCGCGAGCCGATCTGCATCTCGACTTTGCGCGGGTGCGCTTTGCGGGCATCGATCTGCCTGCAGGCGTGAGTGCCGACCAGGAATTAGCGCGACAGGTGTGGGCGGGTGTGCCCGGCCGCTACCCCGAGGGTGGTGACGAGTTGGCGCGCCGCATTGCGAACGAGCTCGCGGCAATTGAGCGCACGGGGCTCGCCGAATTCTTTCTGCTCTGCGCCGACATCGTGCGCGGTGCGCATCGCAACGGGATTGCGGCGCAGGGTCGTGGTAGCGCCGGTGATTCGGTGATCGCGTATCTGCTCGGCATTACGCGCGTCGACCCGATTCGGCACAACCTGATCTTTGAGCGCTTCCTGAATGAGGGGCGTGAGTCGTATCCCGATGTTGATGTCGACTTCGCCTCGGACCGACGCGACGAGGTGATTGATGCGGTGCTCGATCGATTTGGGCCGCGGCACGTGGCGATGGTCTGTACGTTCATTACCTATCGTGCGCGGTCGGCGGCGCGCGACGTGGGGTTGGCGCTCGGCCTGCCGCAGGAGCTGGTTGACGAGGCGGCGCGTCGATTAGAGACGGGTGACCCGGCGCAGATTGGTGCCGACCTTGCGGCGGACCCGCGCTGGGGTCGCCTCCTTGCGGCTGGCAGCGGCGAGGGTGCCTGGAGCCGTTGGCTGCGCCTCTGTGCCGAGATCGATGGGCTCCCCCGCCACCGCTCGCTGCACCCGGGGGGCGTGGTCGCCACCGCCGAGCCGCTCGACGAGCTCGCCCCCGTGGAGCGCTCTAGTGATGGGCAGCGTGCCGTGCTGCAGTTCGACAAGCACGATATTGAGGCGCTAAAGCTCGTCAAGCTCGACCTGCTCGGCCTCGGCATCCTCACCGCCATTACCGACGCGCTTGACCTGGTGGAGCGTGATTTCGGCACTCGCCCCAACCTCGACGCCCTCCCCGAGGAGACTCCCGAGGTCTGGCGCGCCATTGGCGCCGCCGACACCATCGGCGTCTTTCAGATCGAGAGCCGCGCCCAGCAGCAGTCGCTGCCGCGCACCAAGCCCGTGAAGATGGACGACCTCGTCGCGCAGGTCGCCATCATTCGCCCCGGGCCGATTCAAGGGAATGCGGTGCACCCGTACCTGCGTCGCCGCGCTGGGTTAGAGGCGGTGACGTATCCCCATCAATCACTGGCACCGATTCTCGACGAGACGCTCGGCGTGATCTTGTACCAAGAACAGGTGATGCGCATCGCGATTGAGGTGGCGGGCTTCACCCCCGGAGCCTCGGATGTCTTTCGCCGCGCCATGGGTTCGGCGCGATCAGAGCGCGAGATGGCGCTGCTACGCACGCGATTCGTCGACGGCGCCATCGCCACCGTTGGTATGCGCGAAGCCGACGCGGTCGAACTCTTCACGCGCGTCGCCGCCTTCGCCTCGTTCGGCTTCGCCAAGTCGCACGCAGCTGCCTTCGCGCGCACCGCCTTCGAGAGCGCCTGGTTGCGCCTGCACTATCCGGCGCACTACCTTGCCGGACTCATTCGCGCGCAGCCGATGGGCTTCTACCCGGTTGAGGCGCTCATCCACGACGCGCGTCGCCACGGCGTCTGCGTGGAGCCCGTTTGCGTAAATCGCTCTGCGGTGGAGGCGACCACCGAACCACTCGTTGGTGATCTGCAGCCGATCACCGTCGATCCGTTCATCGTCACGCCGAGCGATGCCGAACGCGTGATCGCTGGATCGCAGCGCGCACGGACCGCAGCGGTGCGCCTTGGGTTGAACATGGTGCGCAGTGTTGGTGGCGCTACGGCGCGGCGGTTGGTGGCGGAGCGCGAGCGCGGCGGATTGTTTGCAAGCCTCGATGATTTCGCGCGGCGCACCAGCCTGCCGCTCAGTGCGTTGGAGCGCCTGATTCGCGCCGGCGCCTGCGACACCTTCGGCGTGCCGCGTCGCGACCTGCTCTGGCAGGCGGCCGAGGCGGGGGCGGCACTCCCGCTTCCTGTGGGTGAGGCACCGAGCGAGCTCACCCCCGTGAGCGCCATTGAGGCGCTGAGTGACGCGCACGGCCTCGTTGGTGCCGACCCGAAGCTGCAGCCGATCGAGCTCTGGCGCGAGCGTCTCACAGCCACGGGCACGTTGACGGTTGCAGCCCTGCGGCATCAACCACCTGGCCGCGCGCGCATCGCCGGCCTGCTGCTCAGCCGCCAACGTCCACCGACTGCACACGGCACCGTCTTCTTGGCGATCGAAGATGAGACGGGTATTGCCAACGTGACGATTCGTCACAACGATTGGCCGCGCATGCGCGATGCCGTGCGCGGTGCATCGCTGCTCCTTATAGAGGGGCGCCTTGAGCGCACCGGTGAGGTGGCAAACCTCGTGGCCGAGCGAATCGCCCCACTCACCGCCGGGCGGCTCGGTCGCAGGGAGCGGGTCGGGTGATGCACATTGGCGCTCACTAGCGCCGGGTCGCCTATCCTTCCCTCCTATGCTCGGGCTTGGTTGGATCGGCTCCGCGATTGCACTCGTTGTCATCTTCACGTTGGCAGCGCTACCGCAACTCGCCCCGTATCGGCGACAGGTGCCGCTGCGAATCGTTGCGCTAGCGCTTCTCGTCTATGTGCAGCTCTATGCCAACAGCACGCTGACCTATGACTACAAGCGAGTAGAACTTGGCGCTGAGGTGGTGCGACTCATTCCAATCCTGCAGTTTGACCCCAAACTCCTTGCCACAACATGGCTCCCCGATCAACTCTTTATGGCCGGCGTCGACTTTCTCCTCATCACTCTTGCCTTCCAGCTTCCCTTGCGAAAAGCGCTGCTCTGGTCTCTCGTCGCGTTCGGCCTTGGGACCGAGCTGAACCAAGGCTGGGCCAACCTGTCAGGGATCACGCCGCCATTCCGTATTGATATTCACGATGTGATGGTGCGGAGCATTGGCATGGTTGCCACAGCATTCGCGTTACACACCATTCAGGATCAACTCACGGTCCGAACCCTCCGCCAGCAGCGCGCCAAGGCGCCACTCCCACCACACGTGGCGATCCAGGCCCCGAACGCTGTGCTGATGATTCGCCCTCACACCTTCCAGCCCAACCCCGAAACTGCCGCCGACAACGCTTTCCAGTCGGCCGGTGTTGCCGACGTTGCCGAGCGCCAGACCGTCGCCGCCCAGGCGCAAGTCGAGGTAGCCGCCGTGGCCGCCGCCCTTCGCGGCGAGGGGGTCGGCGTGGTGATGTTCGACGACCGTGATGGGATCGACACCCCCGACTCGGTCTTTCCGAACAACTGGATCTCGACCCATGACGATGGCCGAGTGGTGCTCTACCCGATGGCTGCCCCCAGCCGCCGACGCGAACGGCGGGGTGATGTGGTGGAGGGGCTACGCGAGCGCTACGGCGTTTCGCAGGTCCTTGACCTGAGCCCCGTTGAACTCGAGGGACGCTATCTAGAGGGAACAGGCGCCCTGGTGCTCGACCATGTACACCGCATCGCCTACATGGCCCGCTCGGGGCGCGCCAACGAGGCGGTCCTTGATCAGTGGTGCGAGGCGATGGGCTACACCGCCGAGGTCTTCGACACCGTCGACCAGGCCGGGCAGCCGATTTACCACACGAATGTCGTTCTCTCCATTGGCACGAACTTCGTGGTGGCGGGGCTCAGCAACATCCCCGACCCCGTAGAACGAGCACGAATTGCCGCTCGGCTCAGCGAGACCGGGCGCGACGTGATCGAGATCGATCGGGGCCAGGTCGCCGAGTTTGCTGGGAACGGCTTGGAGCTCACCGGCAGCCGCGGGCGCATTTTTGCCCTCTCGACGCGAGCCCTCGCCGCCCTCCGCCCCGACCAGATCGCCGCCATTGAAACCTCGGCCCGCATGCTGGCGATCGCCATCCCAACTATCGAACGATCGGGGGGTTCGGTCCGCTGCATGTTGGCCGGAATCCACCTGCCACCACGCCAGCCCGACGCCCCAGCGACCCCCGCCGTCTAGCCCCTCGGCCGACCTCCACCGAATTTTTCGTTGCCACCGAGTTGCAGCGCGCGACGACCGCTTCACAAAACCGCGCGAGTCTGGCACGCTATAGGTCGTCCGGGCGACAAACGCCTGGGGAGTTTAATGAGGTGAAACACATGGCAGTTGCCAAGAAGAAGAAGGTCGCGAAGAAGGCTGCTGTTGCCGCCGTCGCCGCCGCCGCTCCAGCCGCCCCTAAGAAGGCTGCGAAGAAGGCCGTCAAGAAGGTTGCCAAGAAGGCTGTGAAGGCTGCAAAGCCTGCCGCCAAGAAGGCAGCGAAGGCCAAGGCCGCTCCTAAGGCTGCGAAGAAGGCAGTCAAGAAGGCCGTGAAGAAGGCTGCGAAGAAGGCTGCTCCAAAGGCCGCCAAGAAGGCAGTGAAGAAGGTCGCGAAAAAGGCCGCCAAGAAGGCTGCTCCAAAGGCAGCTCCTAAGGCGAAGAAGGCCAAGAAGGCGAAGAAGTCGAAGAAGTCAGCTCCTAAGGCTGCTGCTGCGACTCCTGCCGCTTCGACCGGCTGGAGCATCTTCGGCAAGTAAGCCGAATCGCATCGCGCACTAGCGCGCGACACGCGACGTTCGTTAGAACGACAAGAGACCCCGCACCGCAAGGTGTGGGGTCTCTTCTTTGTACAGCGTTCTTGCGTTGAGTGTTATCCGCGATCACCAAGCTGATGCGCGAGTGTGTCAACGATGAACCAGCCAGGTGCGGCGCGCATCGCCACCATCCACTCTTCAGGCACAGCGGCGGCACCGTACTGAATCCCGGCGAGTCCGCCAGCAATCGCTGCAGTTGTATCGGTGTCGTGCCCGTACGAAATGGCGAGTTCTACCACCTCGCGGAAGCTACTCCCCTGCTCGAGTGCCGTAAGGGCACTTAACAGGCTATCGGCCACGTAGGCGTGCCCCAGCCCCTCCTTGTGCGCGAGGCAGCTGGCGATCAGTTCTCGCTTCTCAGGCGTGCTCGCATAGAGGCTGCTTAGGGTCGTCACCGACCAGTCAATCGCTGGACGTGGCTTCTCTCCGCGTAACAGCGCACGGGCCACCAGCACGTAGATGGCCGAGGCGACCACCACGCGAGGATGGGCATGGGTGACGGCCGTTGCCTCTTCGGCGCGGGCCACGAGTTCGGCTTCACTGAGGTCACGTCCCATCAGCGTCACAGGCAAGATGCGCATGAGGCCACCATTCGACTGGGATCTGTCGCCGTCACTTCCTGCGCGAGCCGCAGGGGTGCCAGCCCGGATGCGATCAAGCGCCGCCGTGGTGGCAATGCCCGAATCAAAGCAGACGCCTGTTGCGGTGTACTGCGCGTCGTCGAACCAGGCCAAGAAGCGTCGACCCTGATCGTCAAGATCCCAACCCACTTCAAGGAGGGACTCAAGAAGCGCGAGAGTCATGGAGCCATCGTCAGACCAGGTGCCCGGCGGTTGATCAAATGATTGGAATCCCACGGCGGGCGTCGGTCGTGGTGCAGTGTTCGCCGGCTGGAACTCCCACGGCACTCCGATGGCGTCGCCAACAATCACGCCGAGGAGTCCCCCGATGAGGCGCTGTCGATCGTTCGGCTGGTTATCGCTCATTGATCAGCACCCATTCACCATCGCGCATGAACTTCTCTTCGCAGCCGAGGCACTCAAGCTCTGGATCGTTGCCCGTTACGACGCAGCCGCCGAGAGAGACGAGGCCGTTCTCAGAATTGCGCTGCAACTCCATACCCGGAAAGCCGTAGACAATCGGCACAAGCTTCGCCTTTGTACAGATCGGGCAGGTGGATCCTTTGCGCAGCGTTGTACTCATGAGACCCTCCGTCGGTTGGCGATGCGGTTCTTGAGAATGTCGATCAGCGCCTTCGGGAGCGATGGCGGTGTTGCCGGCTCTTGGCGCAGTGGGCGCGGCGTACCTGGCGGCAGGTGTCGCGCGAATGAGGCGGCGAAATCGATCTCTTCAGATTCGGTGGCCGCCTCTTCCAAAAAGATCGGGGTGCGGGCCTCGAGCTTGTTGATGAGATCGGCGATCTCAGCGCTCATCGGAGCGGCGGTGATCAGTAGGCGCTCGCTGGGGTAGCCCCAGGCGCAGTAGGCGGTTGCGCCCGCCACGTAGACGCTCATGAGGCGGCCTCGCTCCTGTGGCTCTTCGGTGGGGACATCGGCGCGGACTCGGCTAGGGGTAGGACGCATTGGGACTCCTTCCGCTACGGGGTCGGCGATTGGCAGCGCCTTCGCGGACCCATCACGATCCCACCGTAACGGCCACCTGTGCCAACAGCGTGGCACGGCCTTTTGGGGCCTAGTAGCCGAGTCGGACCATCTCAATGAAGATGCGTCCAGCCGTGCGGGCGTCGGTCTCGGCCCGGTGCGGCTGCCCCTCAACCTGAACGCCGAGCTCGCTGACCGCCTCGCTCAGCTTCGGCCACTTCTCACTCTCTGGAACCAGGTTGATCATGGTGCAGTACTGCTTGGAGGGTGGAACGAAGACGCCAAGCCAGCGCAGGCCGTTGCGGTCGAACTCCATGTTGTGAGCGATCACGAGCTCGGTCCCATGCAGGGCATCGGTCATCTGCTGGCGCGCCACGCCGCGATCCACCCCCGCAACATCAATCATTTCGGGGGTGATCTTGGTGAGGTTGATGATGAAGTCGGAGATGGCGGTCTCTGGATAGACGAGGGTCGACCAGGTGCTCACTTCGCGTGAGCCCTCATAGATCACCGCGGCCGCCTCAATCACGCCAGTCGAAGGATCGCGGCTCCAGATGCCGGTCGTCTCAAAGTCGATCGCCGCCCACCGCGCGGGAAGGGTGCGCTTAAATCGGTCGGTGGGTGGCGCAAGGTTCATGGGGCGATTATGCCGCCTTCGGGCTACGATGCGGATGTGGAACTCCTACTCCTTGCACTACTCGGCGTCGGCGCCTCAGCGATCACGATCGTGTCGGGCTTTGGGCTCAATACGGTGCTCGTTCCCGCCTTCGCTGTGCTCTTCCCCCTGCCACTCGCTATAGCTTCGGTAGCGCTCGTTCACCTGATTGCGAGTGCCATCCGGTTGGTGATCTTCCGCGCACATGTCAATCGGGTCATCGCTTGGCAGTTTGTGCCCTGGGCGATTGCCGGAGGGCTCGTCGGGGCGCTCTTCCTGGAGCTGCTCGGAGGCATCCCCGTGATTGCCACCTACCCGCTCTTGGGGGTGACCAAATCCATCACCGCCGTCAAGGTGGTGGTCGGCTTCACCATCGCCGCCCTCTCGCTCTATGAGCTGAGTCGGGGCGCACAGCCGGTTGGTCTCAGCAGGGTTGGCGTGAGCGCTGGAGCGCTCGCCTCGGGCTTCTTCGGTGGCCTCTCTGGGAACCAGGGGGCGATTCGCAGCACGGTGTTGATTCGCGCCGGCCTCACCCCGCTCGGCTTCGCCGCCACCGGTGCCCTCGCCGCCATCACGATTGACCTCACCCGCCTCGCTGTGTATGGCACGGCGGGGAGCATCACCGCGATTGTTGCCGACGTTGCCATTCGCAACGCGATCGTTGCCACCACGATCGGCGCAATCGTTGGCGCCATTGCCGGGCGACAACTCCTTGCCGCCATGAGTAGCGCGCGACTGCACCTGGTTGTGGGCTGGAGCCTCGTTGCCGGTGGCGCTCTCATTGGGGTTGGGGCCCTATGATTCAATCATTGGTACGAAGCCGTAGCGCTGAGCGGCTCGTGCTCTTTGGTGCGGCAGCAATTCTTGGCTGCGATCTCCTCGACCAAACGCTTGACGCCCGGATCTATGCCGCCTCCGAACACGCGTTGGGCTCAGCCGCTTGGCTCTTTCACCTTGGCCTTGGCGCGATATTCGCGGTGGTACTCATCTTGCTCGCCCGCAACTGGGGCGTTCCAGGCAAGGCGGGAATCTGTCGCGCGCTGATCTTGGCCGCGATCGGCATCGTGGGGCTCACCATCTTCCCAACCGATCCAGGCTGGCAGGTGACGACAGTGGCGGGGCGACTCCATCCATCATTTGCAATCCTGGCCGCTGGGAGTTTGCTCTTTGCCGCGTCTCGATTGGCGCACCCGAAGCGACTCATCATCGACACCGTGCTGCTGTACGCCGCAGGGTTCGCGGGCTACTTCGTTGGTGGTGGCGCTGGTGCGGCGGAACGAGCGGCGCTCGCGGTGGTTGGGGTGCTCCTCTTCTTAGCCGCGCGCCGGAGTCGCTAGACCGACTTCGAGCGGGCTACGGCGCTACTCGCGCCGCCCTTCTTCCCTACGGTGCGCAGCTTCATCTCAACGATGGCGCGCTGCGCCTCTTGCGAGCCGCGGATCACTTCGCGCAGCGAAGTGCTGTCAATTGGCCCATACATGTGGTGCCCACGGGCGGTGCGTAAGATTGAGATCGCAAGTGAGCGGATCTCGGCGGCGTTCATGCCGACGCTCTTGAGGTAGGGGCTCATCCACTGGATGCAGCGCTCGACGTTGGCGTCGAAGAGGAGCTTCATCCCCTCGCGGCCGACTTTGGTCGACTCCACGTAGCGAATGACCTCCCACATCTCTTTCTGTTTCAGGTGGAACTTGCACCCGCTCTCAACGACGGCGTCGATCTCTTCGGACCAGGTGGCGGCGGTCCAGGGGCGTGAAGTCGAGAGCACGACGCTCGACCACCATGCACCGGCCCATGTTTCGTAGAGGTCGAAGAAGATGGCGTCGCGGTCGTCGAAGAATTGATAGGCCGTGCCTGCGGCAATCTTTGCCTTGGCGGCAACCATCTGCATGGTGACGCTGCCGACACCCTTGCTGTTGGCGAGGTCTTTCGCCGCCTCAAGGATGAGGGCACGGGTGCGCAGGGAGCGGGCCTGGCTCGGAATACGACGGCGGCCTCCAGCCCAGGTCGCGAGCGGGAACGGCGCAGGTGTCAGTGTGCCCTCAGGAGCGCTGACGATCTTTCCTTTGGCGAGTCGCGTATTAGCAGGCATGCACATACTGTGGCACATCTGCACGGGCTCTCACATATTTCTTGAGCGTTTTTCGCATTGCCTGCGTTGCGTCGCACGTATTGTGAGGGTGACTCTTGTTCTTGGTGCACTGCTCCCTATGAAGCGTTGTGTCGCCGCAGATATTCGCGGATGATTGCGCTCTGTGCGGCAAATGATCCTTCAGTGACTTCTTTGATTGTTGATGAAGCAAGCGCTGCAAAGATGTGATGGCCCCGCGCCGTGTAGGTGTTTGCACGGCAAACGAATGCAATCTCTGCTTCAGAAAGGCCAGCTGCCCGCAGGTACGGCGTTGAGCAGCGAACATTTCGGTCAATCTGTGCGTTGAGCATCATTGGTGCAGCAACTCGGCCTTCAAATGTCGCGTCGACATGGCGAATCACTGGCCATGAGTCAGCGTGCTTAAGAAGGAAGTTGCAACTGCCTTTGATCAGCCCTTTCAGCTGATCCTCCCATCGATCGGTCCATAGCTCACTCGTGTGCATGAGGATAACGCTCCACCAGTCGCGGTACCACTCCTCAAAGATGTCGCGGTAGATGCACTCCAAATCATCGAAGAATTGGTAAGCGGTGCCACTAGCAATTCCGGCACGCTGCGAAACGAGCTGCATCGTGACGCCGTTGATGCCGTTCTCGTTCGCAAGGCTTCGCGCAGCATCGAGGATCAGTTTGCGCGTGGCAATCGAGCGCTCCTGCTTCGGCTCGTGCCGTGCGTCAGTGCGCCAGTTAACGAGCGGAAAGGGATCAGGCGGCAGGCCACCGAGGGCTGGGATCAGGTCGTTTGGAGCCGAGGTGCTGCTCATGCGCTAACTCTGCCATACGCGCCGCTGTGCGCACATGTGAGCCCTCACAGGCTCGAAGCTTGGTTACTCGGCGGCGCGACGCAGGTGGCGGATCAGCTTCTCGGCGGCGTTTGCCCCTGGGGCACCCGTAACTCCACCGCCTGGTGCCGTGCCCGCACCCGAGAGGAAGAGACCGTCGACTGGCGTCTCGTAGCGGCCGATGCCGTAGAGCGGGCGCCACTGGGCGAACTGGTCGAAGCCCTCGTTCACGTGCATCGCGTGCCCACCCGTCGCACCCCAGTCGCTCTGTAAGTCGGCTGGCGTAATGAGCTGTCGCGCCACGATGTGCCCGCTGATCCCAGGCGCTACCGATTCGAGCACCGCAACGGCGCGGTCGGCGAGCGTCTTGCGCGCGTCAGCCGTCCAGCCACCCTTGAGGTCGACGGGTGCGTACTGCACCACGGCGCTCAACAGGTGGCGCTTGCCGTTCGTGAGGCTTGGGTCGATCAGCGTTGGAAGCATCGCCTCAACCACTGGCACGTCGCTCATCTCGCCGTACTTGCTCGAATCGAAGGCGCGCTCAATTCCCAAGATGTCGCTGAGGATGGTGATGCGGCCGCGGAGGCGCACCTCTTGCTCAGCGGCGGATCCCGCGCTCGGGAAGACCGGGAGCTGGTCGAGCAGAATGTTGAGCTTGGCGGTGACGCCAGTGTTGCGCGTGGCGCGCAGGCGTCGGCGCAGCTCTGGCCCCGTCGCCTCAACGCCGAGCAGATTCAACAGTGTGCTCTTTGGATCGAGGGTCGAGAGCACATACGGCGCAATGATCTCTTCGCCACTGGCGAGCGCCACGCCCGTCACGCGTCCGTCGCGCTCGGTGATGGCGGTGACCTGTGCGCCGGTGCGAATCTCCGCGCCGAAGCCGCGCGCCGCATCGGCGATCGCAGCAGCAAGTGCGCCTGGGCCGCCAATTGCCACCACCGTTTCGCCGGAGGCGCCGCCGTCGGCGCCGTCGCCGGTGATGCTGTCAAAGAGGAGCGTGGCACCGGTGCCTGGCGAGATCGGCCCGCTTGCGTTGTAGCGCGAGCCGCGCCAGGCGATGAGTGCTTCGAGATGGTCGTCGTTGATGTACTCGTTCACCAGGTCGGCCGCCGACATTGGGAGCATGCGCAGAATCTCACGACCATCGCCCTCTTCGAGGCCGGTAAACGGCGCGCGGAAGGCGAAGCCTGCGAGCAGCTCGGCGACCGACTTGCCGCCATCAAGGTCTGGCGGGATGCCGTCAAGAACCTTCTCGAAGTAGGCGCCGATGCGGCGCATGCGGCCGTCGAGCTTCAGGTAGCCGGCGGCTGTTTTTTCACCATTGGGGCGTGCAGCGAGTTCGGTGGCGGTGCGCTTCGCATCGCGCCACAAGGTGATCGATGTGCCGTTTGTTGGGTGCGGCGCGAAGTTGCGCGCCTCTGGCTCCACGAGCTTCACTTTGCCCTGCAGGCCAAGGTCGCGGGCAACGCGCGGTCGGAAGCGACCCACGGTGTGCGCGAGCATTGGCGCGCGAACGCCATCAATGTCGCCGGTGAGCGCCATACCACCGAGTTCGGTGCGGGATTCAACGAGGATTGTCTTCACGCCGGCGCGCGCCAGGTAGGCGGCGGCAACGAGGCCGTTATGGCCACCACCGATCACCACCACATCGGCGGTGGCGGCGGGCTTGCCTGCGCGCGGCGCCTTCTGCACCTTTGGTGGCAGCTCGGTCTTGGCCGAGGCTGCTGGCTTCAGCGTCTTTGGCGCAGCCTTTGGTGCGGACTTCTTGGCGGCCATTACGCCTCCCCTCGCTTGCTCTTCAAGATCTCAAGTGCGGCGAGCCGGCCAGGGGCCGCCATGATGCCGCCGCCCGGGTGGGCCGAGGAGCTCGCGAGCCAGTAGTCACGGATCGGTGTCTTGTAGCGCGACCAGCCGCTGACCGGTCGGTTGAAGGCCATCTGCTGCACCAGGATTTCGCCTTGGAAGATGTTCCCTTCGGTGAGACCGATGGTGCGCTCCAGGTCGAGCGGGGTCATGATCTGGCGCCCCACGATCTTGTCGCGGAAGTCGGGGGCGAATTCAGAGATGGTGTCAACGACCAGGTCACCGAACTGCTCTTTGATGTTGTCCCAGCCGCCGTGCTCTGGCGCCAACTTATGCGGCGCGTACTGCACGAACGCCGTGGCGACGTGCTTCCCTGGTGGGGCCATTGATGGGTCGACGAGCGTTGGGATCAACATGTCGAGGAACGGTCGCTTGCTCGGATGGCCGTGCTTCGCGTCGTCGTATGCCCGCTCCATATAGTCCGGGCTTGGCGAGATGCTCACCGTGCCCATGAGGTGGCCGTTCCCTGGAGGGGCGGCGGTAAAGGTTGGCAAACCGTCGAGGGCGAAGTTCACCTTCGCCGAGCTGCCGCGGAACTTGAAGTTGCGGATCGCGGTCTCGAACTCTGTTGGGAGTGAGCCCGCAGGAAGCATGTCGAGGAAGGTGTGCTTCGCGTCGGCCGCCGACACGATCGTGTCGCCGTAGACCTCTTCGCCCGACTCCAACACGACGCCGATCGCCTTGTCGCCGCGGAGCAACACCTGCTTCACTGGCGCGTCGGTTCGGGTGATGGCGCCGAACGACTGCGCCGCGCTGGCGATGGCCGCCGCTACGGCGCCCGTGCCGCCCTGCGGCAGTGCCCACTCGCGGAACGAACCATCGATCTCGCCGAAGTAGTGATGCAAGAAGACCATGCCGGTGCCTGGCGACTTGATCCCCAAGAAGGTGCCGATGATGCCCGACGCCGACATGGTGCCGATGAGCGGCTCCCCCTCGAACCAGCGGCGCAAGAAGTCGTAGGCGCTACCGGTAATCAGGTCGAGGAGTGCGCCCTTGGTGCGCAGTGGCAGATGACCGAACTCCTTGGCGAGACCCGCGTACTCGAGCCACTCCTTTGGATCGCCATACGGGTCGGGAGCGGGCATGTCGATCGCCGGGCGAATGAAGCGAGTGATGTCGGTGACGGTCTGCTTGAAGTCGTCGTAGTTGTCGGCGTCGCGGTGCGACCACTTGCGAATCTCGCGCAGGGTGTCGGCGTGATCGGTCCGGCGATCAAGGTAGCCATCCCAGTGCGGCGTGTACGTGCCGACCGATGGCGCCATCTGTAGGCCGTGCTTGGCGAGGTCAAGCTCGCGAATCACCTGTGGGCGCAGCAGGCTCACCAGGTACGAGGCGACCGAGAACTTGTAGCCCGGCACTGGTGATTCGGTAAGGGTGGCCCCACCCAGAACGGACCGGCGCTCAAGGACGATGACCTTCAGTCCGGCCTTCGCGAGGTACGCCGCGGTAGTGAGGCCGTTATGCCCACCGCCTACTACGATCGCGTCGTACCGTTCCGCCACAGTTCCTCCCAACCTCGCCCCGAATCGCTAGGATGCGGGTGCGGGCAATGGTACCGCCTATGTCGCTGAGTGAGAGGGAGGGACGCATGCCGCTCGAGACGCCGTTCCACTCCCGCACGGCAGAACTCAACCAGGCACGCCGCTGGCGCAACTGGTCGGGATTCTTCATCGCCGACTCTTATATGCCAGCCCACGACTTGGAATATCACGCGGTTCGCTTCTCGGCCGCCCTCTTCGACATCACCCCAATGTGCAAGTACCGCCTAACTGGCCCTGACGCCGCCAAGCTCGTCGACCGCGTCATCACTCGCCGTGCGGATCGCATCAAGCCGATGAAGGTCATCTACACCCCATGGTGCGATGAGACCGGCCGCGTGCTCGATGACGGCACGGTTGCGCTGCTCTCTGATGGCTCCTACTTCTGGACCTCGGCAGAGCCGCAGCACGGCTGGCTCGACGCCGCATCGGAAGGCCTCAACGTCACCATCGAAGATCAGACTGAAACGATCTGCGGCCTCTCGCTGCAGGGGCCGCGCTCGCGCGAGGTGCTCTCTGCTGCCGTTGGGCGCGACATGGGCGACCTCGGCTTCTTCGGCCGCGCCGACGTCACCATCGGCGGCGTTGCCGTGGGCGTGTCGCGCACCGGCTACTCCGGCGATCTCGGCTACGAGCTCTTCATGCCCTTCGGCACGGCGCTCCCCGTCTGGGATGCACTCATCAAGGCTGGTGAGGCGCACACGCTGCGCGTGGCCGGAATGGAGGCGCTCGACGTGGCGCGACTCGAGGCGGGCCTGATCATGGCGGGCGTCGACTACTTCTCTTCACGAACTGCACATCACCCGAGCCAAGCCGTCTCGCCGTACGAGATCGGCTTTGATCGACTCGTCGACCTCGACAAGCCATCGTTTATCGGCAAGCGCGCCCTCATGGATGAGGTTGCAGCAGGCGGCCCACCAGACCGACTCGTTGGCCTCGAGCTCGACCTGAATGTGTTTGAGAACGCCTATCTCGACCTTGGCTACCCGATCCAGCATCCGTTGCGCGCCTGGCGCAAGGTGATTCCACTGACGCGCAAGGGCGACACGATCGGCCGCGCCACGAGCGGCACCTTCTCGCCACTACTGAAGCGCTCGATTGCCCTCGGCCGCCTCCCAGCAAAGCACGCAGTACCAGGCACGATCGTTGGTTTGGAGTGGGCGATTGAAGAGACGCGCCATGAGATCCCTGCGACCGTCGTGCCGCTTCCGTTCCTCGACCTGCCGCGCAAACGAGGTTAGAGTCGCGCCGCTCGCTCCAGGGGGATCCCCCACGCGCTGCTAATGCGCTCCGCGGTCAGCACCTCTGCCGGTGTGCCGTCGGCAGCAATGGTGCCATCGGAAACGAGAATGACGCGCGAGAATCCGTCGCGCACGATGTCGAGCTCGTGGAAGATTGCCACGATGGTTCGCTTCGTCTTCATGATCGTCTCGTCACCGGCGAGGCTGGTGAGTAGATCGGCAATCTCCATGCGGTGACGCAGATCCAAGTGTGCCGTCGGTTCGTCGAGGGCAAGGATCGGCGTCTCTTGCGCCAGGCCCAACGCGATCGCCGCGAGTTGTCGCTCACCAGCGCTCAAGGTGCGCACATCGCGGTGCTGCAGGTGTGTTGCGCCAACGCGTTCGATTGCCGCAGTGGCGCGCTCGCGATCATGTGCCGTTGGACCGGCGGGGCCGCGACCGTGTGGGATGCGACCGAGCGCGACCAGCTCTTCAACGCGCGTGGCAAAGGGGAGCGTGATGTCGGAGCTGACGACGGCAATAGAGCGAGCGATCGTTTCGCGCGAGAGGCGCTGAATTGGCTCGGTGCAGAGAATGACTTCGCCGGAGGTTGCTGGTACTGCGCCGCTGAGCGCACGCATGAGAGTGGTCTTACCCGCGCCGTTTGGACCCACGATGGCGACGCGTTCGCCTGGGCCAATGCTGAGTGAAACGTTGCGCAGGATGGTGGTGCCGCCAAGGTTGACCTGCAGGTTTCGTGCGCCGAGTAGTTCGTAGGGTGCGGTCTCGTTGGTGCTGGTGTCTGCGTTCATAGGGCGTACCCGGTACGGGCGCGGTGCAGCAGCCAGAGCAGGAACGGCGCACCGATCAGGGCGGTGATCACGCCGACTGGCACGCCAATAGTGCGGGCGACGGTGTCGGCGAGGAGCAGCAAGAGCGCGCCGCCGATCGCGGAGAGTGGCAGCACGGCGCGTGGGTCGGAACCGACGGCGAGGCGGGCAAGGTGCGGCACCACCAGGCCCACGAACCCGACAAGGCCGGCGAGGGCAACGGCCGAGGCGGTGGCGAGGGTGGCGAGTGCTACGGCGATGCGGCGCTCACGGCGCACGTCGATGCCCAGGTGCGTTGCCGCCTCATCACCGAGAAGGAATGCTGCAAGCGCACGACCGCGTCGGGCAAGGAGCAGCGTGGCGATCGCAATTGGGAGCGCCGCAGCAACGAGTCGTGGCCAGGTCACGCCGTCAAGACCACCGAGCAGGAAGCCGAAGATGGCGCGCAGGTTCGCACCACTTGCGAGCATCACGAGTGAGAGCGCTGCGGCGAGCAGTGACGCAACGGCGTAGCCGACGAGCAACACACTGGCGATGCGCTCTTCACCACTGCCGATTCCAGCGATGCGCCAGACGAGTGCCACCGAGGCGAGTGCGCCAACAAATGCCGCAAGTTGCACGCCACCGAGCTCCCAGGCGATGCCGGTGATCGGTGCGAGGAAGGCGATCGCAGCTCCGAGTGCGGCTCCACTACTGGTGCCGAGCACATACGGATCGGCGAGCGGGTTGCGCAGTAGTGACTGGAACGCGGCACCCGAAGTCGCTAGCGCCGCACCAACGGCGATTGCGGCGAGGATTCGTGGCAGGCGAATCTCCATAACGATCGCGGTCGAGCCAGCACTGATCTCACCGCCAACCGGCAGCCCAGCGACGCTCTTGCCGAAGATGGCGAGTACGTCGAGCGGCGCGATGTTCGCCACACCGAAGCCGATCGCCCCAATCGCCACGACGACCAGCGCCGCGAGCGAAAGGAGCGTGACTCGGCGCACGCCCATAATTACGGCAGGATTGTCGGGTGCAACTGCGCCACGATGGCGCGGAACGCCTCCGCTACGCGCGGCCCAGGAGTAGAGACGAGATCTCCGTCGATTGGGCGAATGGCACTGTTCACCACGGCCGGGATGGTTCCCCACCCTGGTCGCGCCGCGACCGCCTCGGCGGTCACGCCGTAGGCGGCATCGCCAAGCAGGATCACGGCGGGGGCGGCGGTCACGAGGGCCTCAAGCGAGATCTCGTAGACGCCGTTCACACCGCTGCTCACCAGGTCGCCTCGGGCCAGCGCCACCAGCTCGGCGGCGTAGTCATCGGGGGCGAGGCCGTAGATTGCGCCAGTCGCATCGATTTCATAGAAGACGCTGACCATCGGCTGATCCTGCACGAGGGCGGTGAGAACAGCGATGTCGGACTTTGCGGTCGAGATGACTTCTGAAGCGGTGACACTCGCGCCCGCTGCATCACCGATCAACTGCAGCGTTGTGTAGACACCACTAATGCTCTTTGGGTCCAGCGTTACGACCGTAAGGTTCGCCGCTTTTAGTTGCGTGATCGCATCGTCGGGGGTGAAGCCCGAACCACCGACAAAGACTAGGTCAGGATTGAGCGAAATGATTGCCTCAACGTTGGTGCCGGTGTAGTCGGCAACCTGTGGCTTCGCCGTGAATGCGATGGGGAGGCAGCTACAGGCTGCGACTCCAACGACGCCCTGACCAAGCCCGAACTGATCGAGCGCCTCCAGGCTAGCGGGGGTAAGCGCCACGATGCGCTGCGGCTTTGCTGCGATCGTTACCGAAACGCCTGCATCGTCAGTGACGGTGCGTGGGTAGTCGGCTTCGACGACTGGTGTGGGGCTCACTGGTACCAGTGAGTTGGTGGCCTCGCCGCCACATGCGCCGGCGACGAGTGCTGCAACGAGCAGCAGGGTGAGATGAAAAAACCGGTGCGCGCGAACGAAAGCAGTCATGCTTCCTCCCTTGCCTCGAGGGCCTAAGCGTTTTTATGCCGCGTGTCCGGCGACCGGACTTATGGGAGCCACTCCCAATAACCGTTGCGGGACAGTGCTGGAATCTCACCAGCTTCGCGTCCACGCGGCGTTCCTGCGAGGACTCTACCACCTGCCTTTCGGTTGTGCAGAAGCGGCCGATACGCACGAGGTGCCAGAGTGCTCCTCCGCTCTCGCCCCCGCTCTCACTCCGGAGGGAGCATGATTACAACGGTTCTCCTCGCCGCCGCACTTACGGTGTCGCCGCCCACCGCGAGCGCTGCGGTCTTCGCTAATCGCACCGCCTTCGCAGAGGCGTGCACGGGCGCGACGAACACGTTCCCCGATCGGCTCGCCCGACAGGCGCGCACCGCACTCGACGCGCTCGGCTGGGAGGTGGGTGGCGCCGTGGGGCCAACCTTTACGCGCCGGGCCATGATGTTGGGCGCCGCATCGGCCGCCTTCTATGTGCACAGCCATGGCGCTCTCTATTGGGACCCGAAGTCTGGCAGTCGTGCTGGTGGCTTCCGCGCCGATGCGGGACTCTGCCTCGGCGCCCCAATTGTGTTGCCCTCCGAGATCGCGGCGATCCGCCGCGCCGCACCTGCAGCCTCGCTCGTCTACATCTCGAGTTGCCACAACGGTGAACGAGCCTCGCGCCTTCCTGGTGCGTTCGGCATTCCCCAGCGCAAGGTGCAAGGTGCTGGAGAGCCCGAAAGTTTCTACGTGAGCTACGCCGGCACGGCGTGGCAGGGTGCTGCGCTGCGCTTCGAGCGCGCCTTCTGGCGTGGGCTGCTGGATGGTGCAACGGCTGGTGCTGCGTTTGATCGTGCACTCCTTAGTGCCTACGACCAAGCACATCTCACTCCAGAGTGGTGGGGCGGCTACAGCCATCTGCCACACGCACCATCGGCGACACTCCCAGACCTTGGGGGGCGACGATATGTATAGGGTTCGCTGGGCTCTCCCCCTCCTTATTGCAGTTACTGCTGCTTGTAGTTCGCCCGGCACGGCGATTGCGCCGAGTCGCGCTCCTCTCGCTGATGGCGCGGCGATCAGCGTACGACCGATCACGATCGTCGCCGCGAAGATTCTCTCGCCAATGGAGTTGCGCGGCCTTGTTGCCAAACCGTTCATCGTGGTGCGCAGTGAGAGCGGTGAGCAGCGGATTCGCCAAGTGATGATCAGCGCCGACGGCGTGGAGGCCCTGCGTGTGGAGAGCGCACTCGACGGTTCTCTGCGTCTGATTGCCAAGAGTGGCGTAGCGCTCGAGGGTGGTGGGCTCAGCGAGAGTGCGGCGATCGCACGAGCACTGCGTCACTTGGTGCGGCTGGGTCTTGAGATGCCTGGTGGTGGGCCAGGGGTGCGGAGCGCGGCAGGTCGAACGCTCGTGAACTGGGAGCGGGAGGTGCGCGGCGTGCCGGTGCCTGGTGACGGCACGCGTGTGGTGTTGAACGAGAGTGGTGAGCTTGTTGGGGTTGCGGTCGAAGAGTCTCCCCTTGCCGCGCCGCCCGCACGCGTCGCTCGCGCCGATGCTGCGCTGCGTGCCGCTGCGGCGCTCGTACCGAGCGGCGCGCTTGTTGATTGGGGGGCCGAGCTGGCCTGGGTGCTCCCTACCGAAGGAGCTGGTGAGGGATCGGGTCAGCGCACGCCGCGCCGCCTCGCCTGGTGTGTGGGTGGGGTGCTGCGCGATGGCGCAACGTTTGAACTGCAGCTCGATGCGGGGAACCTTGCGCTACTCGGGTGGGATGTGGCGCCGTAGCCGAGGCTGGTTAGCCGCGTGCGAGCTTCTCTCCCAGGTGCAGCAGGTCATCACGCAGCTCGGCAGAGGTCGCCTCGGCGTAGACGCGCACGAGCGGCTCGGTGCCGCTAAAGCGTACGAGCAGCCAGCTGCCGTCGGTCGTGAAGAACTTCACGCCGTCGTTGGTGGTGAGCGGCACGGCGCGCACCGCGTGGCTGCCGATGCTGCTTGGTGGCTTGCCGACGAGTTCGGTGGCGAGGCGCTCTTTCACCGCGGGGTAGGCGGCGCGGTTGATGTGCACATCGATGCGCAGGTAGTACGAAGCGCCGGCGATCGAGGCGACGTGCTCCATCACCGAGCTCATCGTTGGTCGCCCGAGTGCGCGCTCACGAATCAACAGGTCGAGCAGGAGCAGGTCGGCGAAGATTCCGTCGCGCTCAGGGAGGTGCATTTTGAAGCCATACCCGCCCGACTCTTCGCCACCCATCGATGCGCCGGTCTCGATCATCTTCGGGCCGACGTACTTGAAACCGACCGGTGTCTCGTGCACGGTGACGTTGTAGCGCTCGCCGAGTCGCTCGCCCATGGAGCTCTCGTTGACCGTCTTCACGATCGGACTGAGATCTTTCTTGTGTTCGAGCATGTAGTACGCCAGCAGGCCGAAGACCTGCAGCTGATGCAGAAAGGTGCCGCGCTCGTCGACGGCGCCAGCACGGTCGGCATCGCCATCGAGGAGCATTCCCATGTCGTACCCGCCGCCCGCCATGCGCGCGAGGACCGGATCAATATGCGGACGAATCGGCTCAGGGTTCACGCCGCCGAACCAGGGGTTGCGCTCGCTGCGCATCTCGTCGACGACCATGTTGCCGCCCGCTAGGAGTCGACCGATCCAGCCGGCGCCAGCGCCGTAGACGGGGTCGACCAAGATGCGCATCTTCTGCGCGGCCATCGCCTTCAGGTCAAGGTTGCGCTCAACGAACTTCCTGTAGCCCGGGTACGGGTCGTAGCGCTCCACCAGGCCCGCCGCCTCGGCGTCGGCGAATGGCCGGCCGACAAGCTCGGGTCCGCGGGTGTTCGCCACGTGCGCCTCGATGCGCTTCAACAGGTCGGGTCCAGCGGCGGCGCCCGTTGGTGACTTGACCTTGAAGCCGTTATCCATCCACGGATTGTGGCTTGCGGTAATGACGACGCCCATCGCCGCGCCGCGCATCACCACCTCGTACGAGGCCATCTGTGTTGGCACGTCGGTGCGTGAATAGGCAACGGGAATGCCGTGCGCGAGCATGATCTCGGCGGCGGCGATCGCGAACTCTTCGGAGCCGAAGCGGCGGTCGTAGGCAATCACGACGCTCTTGGCGGTGGTGCCATCCTCTTCAACAACGCGGGCGACGCCTTCGGCGAGTCGGCGAACGTTCTCAAAGGTGTACTCGTCGCCGATCTTGGCGCGCCAACCGTCGGTGCCGAAGAGGATCTTGGTTGGTTCGCCGACGCCCATTGCTACTCCCTCTCTGATGCGGCGCGCAGATCGCTGCCGCTCATGCGTTCAAGGTCCATCGTCGCTGCACCGTTCGGTTGCAGGGCGATCACCCCATGCTCATTGCTGATGACAATGGTACGCCCCCCTGGCGCCTCCATGCGGATCTCTTCGGTGGCGGTGCGAGGCAGCAGATGCGCGCGAAGCTCACCCCACGAGCCAATATCGCTCCAGCCGCAATCGAGTGGCAGGGTGCGCACCAGCCCGGCCGCAGCGGCGGGTTCCATCACGAAGGTGTCGATGGGCCCAGCTGGCACGGTGCTGTACTCGCCGATGCCGTTGATCAGCGTTGGTGCGAATTGCTCGAGCGCGGCGCGAGCACTGTCGCGGCGCCAGGCGAACGTTCCAGCGTTCCATCGCGCACCCGCAGCGATCAGCCGCTCAGCCTCATCGCGGTGCGGCTTCTCGGTAAATCGTGAGACGCGCTCGCCGTCGGCGACGATGTAGCCGAATCCAGTCTCGGGTCGCGTTGGCACCACGCCGAGGGTGTAGAGGGCGCCCGCTTCGCGGCTCGCGTGGTCGGCGGCGGCGGCGAGCGCGGTGCGCCAGGCTTCAGCATCGCGCACCGCGTGGTCGGCGGGGATCACCAGCATGACGGCGTCGTCGGGTCGGTCGATCGTTGCGACTGCGAGCGCGACCGCCGCCCCCGTATTGCGACTGACCGGCTCGGCAAGGATGTGGTCGGCCACGATCTGCGGCGCGCACTCGCGTACGAGCTGCACCTGACTTGCCGCCACCACGATGTAGGTGTCTTCGATAGGGACGAGTGGCGCGAGGCGCTCAAGGGTGACCGCGAGTGGGCTGCGTCCATGCAGGAGCGGCAGGAACGGCTTCGGCCGATTCGGGCTACTTAGGGGCCAGAGGCGGGTTCCGCCGCCACCGGCAAGAACGACCGCGTAGGGTCGACTACTCATCTGCGGCATCGTAGCGTGCGGGCTCGCGGGTAGATGAGGCTGAGGGTGATTCGTGCTTAGCGCCCGAAGAGGCGCCGGAGGATGCGCGGCACCGAGATGCCGCTACGGCGGATGACGAGCCGCTCCTCAAACTCGGCCTTCACGCTGTAGCCGAGCGAGGTGTAGACGGCGATGGCGGCGGCGTTATCACGCTGCACATTTAGCACCACCTCATCGCAGAATCCGAGCAGGGCATCGGTCACCGCTGAGGTGTTCGCATGCGCGTAGCCGTTGCCGCGCGCGCCAGATGCAGTCAGCACGTTGCCCACCACGGCGATGCGCTCACGTCGACCGACCACATGGGTGCCCGCCGCCGCGACCAACTTGCCATTGCGGTGAATGCCTCGATACACCCCTTCGGCGATGGCGAGTGGTGGAAGCCATGCGGCAAATCCCAGCTGGTAGAGGTGATTCAGGGCTGGAGCATCGGAGGGGATGAGCGGCACCACGAGTGCGGCGGCGGGGCCGGTGTACGGCACGAATTCCGCGCGCGTCAAACCCATACGCAACATGGGGTTGATCTTCTCCGTCTCGTAGGTGAGATCAAGAACGGGGTTCCCGCCGATCGGCGTGGGCACCCAGGCGGCGCGCGGACGAATCCCGTGCTGCAAGATTGTGGCGATCCCCTCTGGCTCACCGTACAGATGGAGCGGCTGCGGCGCCCACCCCGAATACTCCATGCCGAGGGCGATCGGTGTGGTGCCGCGTCGCGCTACAAAACAGCGGGTGCGCGGAAACTCACCGTCGTCAAGGTCGGCCAGCGCGTGTGCGGTGATCCAACGATCACCAGTGATGAGCGATCGCACCAGCTCACGATCGCGTGTCGCCGAAACCTCAATCGGCGTGGTGGTCATCAATCAATCAATCAATCAGCGTGATGCCGTCGAGTGCCAGGAGTTCAACGCGTGTGGTCGCAACCTGCACGCCACTCGTCACGCCACGGGCAGCGAATGGGGCACCGCGTTGCGCCGCCGCGCTATTCACCGCCTCAACGCGCTTGGTCAGTTCGGCACCGCTCATGTCGCTCGCCGCCGATCCAGCGATCAGATAGACGGGCACGCCAGAGAAGAGTGCGGCGGCGGCAAGGCCGACGCCGCCTGCTGGCACCACGGCGTAGCCGGCTTGGCTCACCGCATCACTCCCAAGGATCAGTGCGCTAATCGGCCCGTTAGCGTTCGCGATCTCACTTGCGAGTTGACCATCTTCGAAGAGTCGCGGAGTGAGGCCGGCGCGTACTGCGTCGGCGGCGTCAATGGCACCGAGTCGTGCTGCGCCGAGCACATCAACCGTGGGGCCGGCAGCGATCGTGATCGTGCGCACCCCAAGGTGGCGCAGCGCCTCATGCAGCGGAGCGAGATCGCCCCAGGCGGTGGCGCCGAGGCCAGGCCCGCTGGCGATGGTTGCCCCACGAATAAGGCCTGCCTTCTTCAGCGTTTCGGCGATGCGTTGGCCGTAGGCGGCGCGCTGGCCGAGCTGCGTTGCGGCGCGCGTGGCGATTGCCGCATCGAGGCTCTCTTCACTTAAGGCAACCGGCAGGAGTGCATCGAGTTCAGCGTGCAGTGAGCCGGCGAGCGGTGCGGCGTTCCGAAGCGCAGCGGCGGCGGCGTGCAGGCGCGCAACGCGCCCACCAGCCGATCCGACGCTGGCAAGGGCGAGGGCGAAGGCGGCGGCGAGACCACGAATCGGACCAGGCGCGATCGCATCAACGGTCAGGAGTGCGGCGATGCTGCTCGCGCTCGTGGCGCGGCGTTCAGCAATCACGGCGGGAAGAGCGCGAACATCGAGCACGATCACGGCACCCTCTTCGTCGCGAATCGGCGAGGCGAAGGCTGGCTCTGGCGCGGCAGAACCCGCCTTAATCAACCCCGCATCGCCTGGCATGTCGAGATGTGTCTCTGCAGCACGTCGACGTGTTGGCTCTACGCCCGATTCGCGCGCTGACCCTTGCAGATCGTTGGTGATGGATTGCGCCTGACCGCGGAGTGCGCCTAGTGCACCAAAGAGTGAGCCGGCGGTCGCGGCGCCATCGTTGGCGATGCTGCGAAGGAAGGATCTGCGATCGTTGACAGGACGTTTCGCCATAGCGGCGACTAGAAGGCGATGATCGCCGAGACGATGCCGTCTGGGAGTCGCTTGCGACCACCGAGGGCGGGGAGTTCTGCCAAGAAGCTGATGCCAACCACTGAGGCGCCGAGCTGCTCAACGAGCTTTACGGTGCCGGCCACGGTGCCACCGGTGGCGAGAACGTCGTCAACGATCACCACGCGCGCACCCTTCTGCAGGGCATCGCGATGAATCTCAAGCACATTCTTGCCGTACTCGAGGTCGTACTCCACCGAGATCGTTTCGGCGGGGAGTTTGCCGAGCTTGCGTACCGGCACAAAGCCAACACCAAGGCTGGCGGCGATCGGTGCGCCAAAGATGAAACCACGGGATTCGATGCCGATGATCACGTCGGGCTTCAGCCCACGGATCGGTGCCGTCATCGCCTCGAGGGCGGCGGCAAAGGCCTCACCATCCTGCAGGAGGGTGGTGATGTCACGAAAGACGATCCCCTTCTTCGGAAAGTCAGGGATCGTTCGAATCTTTGAGGAGAGCTGATCTGGGGTCACGGCGGAAGTTTACGCGAGCGGCGCGCCTGCCGCGTTCGCTGCCTCCCAGCGCCGCACCTCCGCCACGATCCCCTGCACGAGTCGTGCGGCAAGGCGCCAGGCCTCCCCGCCTGAGACGCGCTCTCGGCTGCGGATCTGACTCCCGCTCATGCTCAGTTCTGGAATGGGGTTCGCCACCAGTGCCCGAGCCGCGAGACCAGGCTGCAGTTCACCGAGTCGCACGATCAGGCGACCCTCCTCAATGAGGAGTGAGGCGAGCCCCGCCTCGCTCGCACCGGCGCGGAGTCGTGCCACCTCAAGGAGTCGCTCCGCCTCTGCCGGCGGCGCACCGAATCGGTCGCGCAGCTCTTCGGCGATGGCACTGATGGCAGCGTCTGCATCGGCGATGCCGAGGCGACGGTAGATGTCGAGTCGTTGCCCCTCGTCGGCGACATAACTTTCGGCAAGGTGTGCCGAGACCGGCAGGTCGATGAGCGCCGCGGTGCGACGACGCGCCGGCTCTCGCCCCTCGCGACTCGCGCGACGAATCTCTACCGCATCGGCGAGGAGCTGCGAGTAGAGATCGAAGCCAACCGCCGCAATATGCCCAGACTGTTCGCCGCCCAGCAGGTCGCCCGCACCGCGAATCTCCAGGTCAGCGAGCGCCAACTGGAATCCGGCGCCGAGGTGCGACGCATCGAAGATCGCCTTGAGGCGCTTGCGTGCATCATCGGTGAGCGCCTCTTCTCGTCGATAGAGCAGGTAGCACCAGGCGCGGCGACTGCTTCGCCCAACGCGACCGCGCAACTGATAGAGCTGAGCGAGGCCGAGTCGATCGGCGCGATCAATGATGATCGTGTTGGCGTTCGGAATATCAAGGCCCGATTCGATGATGGTGGTGCAGACCAAGATCTGCGCCTCGCCACGAACGAACTCGCCCATCACGCGCTCAAGTGCGCGCTCCTCCATTTGGCCGTGCCCCACGACGACGCGTGCATCGGGAACGAGTCGGCGAATCTGCTCCGCCGCCGCCTCAATCGACTCCACGCGGTTATGTACGTAGTACGACTGGCCGCCGCGCTCCAACTCGCGCAGCAGCGCATCGCGCACCAGTTCGAGACTTGCCTCAGTGACGCGCGTTGCCACAGGGTGGCGATCTTCTGGTGGCGTCTCAATCGTGGAGAGATCGCGAATCCCCGAGAGGGCGAGATTCAGCGTGCGCGGGATCGGCGTAGCGGTCAGAGTCATTACGTCGAGTTCGGCGCGGAGCGACTTCATGCGCTCTTTGGCGGCGACACCGAAGCGGTGCTCCTCATCCACCACGAGCAGGCCGAGGTGCTTGAAGGCCACATCCTTTGAAAGGAGTCGGTGGGTGGCCACGACTAGGTCAACCTCGCCGGTGGCGAGCTTGGCGACGATCTCGGCCTGCCGTGCCGCGGAGACGCTGCGCGAGAGGAGCTCGAGCTTGAATGGGTATGCGGCAAGGCGGCGACGGAAGGTTTCAATGTGCTGCAGGGCAAGCACGGTAGTTGGCACCAACACGGCGACCTGTCGCCCCGCCTCGAGCACAGCAAAGGCGGCGCGCAGTGCCACCTCGGTCTTGCCGTAACCCACATCACCCACGATCACTCGGTCCATTGGGCGCGGTCGACTCAGGTCACCCTTCGTTGCCTCGATGGCGGTGAGCTGGTCCGGAGTTTCGCGATACGGGAAGGCCGCCTCAAACTCGGCGAGCCACGGACTCCCTGGCGTAATTGCTGGGCGATGCGCCAACTCGCGCGCAGCGTAGATGCGCAGCAGTTCGTCGGCGAGATCATCGGCCGCCTTTTTCGCGCGCTCCTTGGCGCGGCGCCACTCCCCACCACCAAGTCGACTGAGTTGCGGATGCTCTGATCCGGTGTAGCGCGCGATACGCGAGAGCTGCTCCACTGGGGTGAAGACGGTGTCAGTGCCGCCGTAGGCAATCTCGAGATAGTCGCGCTGATCACCATCGCCACCGCGGCGCAACATGCCCACGAAGCGACCAACGCCGTGATCCACATGCACCAGGTAGTCGCCCGGAGTCAGTCGCTCCGCAGCCTCGCGTGTGATGCCGCGACGGTGCACCGCCGGTCGACGAACGCGTGTGGCGCCGAAGAGTTCGCGGTCGGTGATCACCGTCAGTCCATCGACGCCGCCTTGGAATCCGCCGTCGAGGCCACCCGCCAAGATCGTGAGCGAACCGGGCTTCGGGTTCGTGAGCATTCCTTCGCTCACCACCGCACGTTCACCACCCTCGGTGATCAGCTCCGCGATGCGCGCTGCCTGCTCCGAAACGATGAGTACTCGCGCCTTGTCGCGTCGCCAGGTTTCAAGACCCTCGGTGAGTGCGCGCGATCGGCCGCTCGGCACCACCGGGTCGTGCCAGCCGAACGAGTCGTCCCCGTCGGCGCGAATCAGCGTTGTTGCATCAGAGCTCCAGGTGAGTGCGAGCCGCTGTCCACCAGCTGCCGTAAGTGCAGCGATCAGCGCGCTCCCCTCTGGAATCGGCGACGGCCAACCAACAGGCAAGAGGCGTGTGGTGCGCAGCACATCGGCGCGCTCCTCGGTCTGACGCGAGAGTGCGTCGGCGGCCTGGCGTAACTCCCCCGGCTCATCGAGCACCACTAGTGCATCGCCCACCTGGTCGTAGGCGCGCTCTGCACTCAGCAGCACCGACCAGAGCTCGAGCCCATCACCGCGCTCCGCCTGGTTGCGTGCCGCGATCCCCGCCTCCCACCGAGCAAGATCCTCGGCGAGTCGTGGTGGCAACTCGCTCTCGCCGCCTCCGCGCACAATCCCTTCGGCGACCGCTCGGGCAGCGGCAACGCGCGCCGCGTCGAGGGGGAACTCGCTCGCTGGCAGCAGCTGTACCAGCGGCACCGCCTCACGGCTGCGCTGGTCGGCGGGGTCGATCCGTCGAATGCTCTCAATCTCATCGCCGAACCACTCGATGCGAAGGGGTGAGGTCTCACCCGCAGGGAAGAGGTCAACGATGCCGCCGCGTCGGGCAATCTCACCACGACCACCAACGAGCGAGACGGCCTCGTAGCCGAGAGCAATGGCGCGCGAGGTCACGGCGTCGAGGGTGATGCGATCCCCCGCGCGCAAGAGGAGTGTCTCGGCGCGCAAGTCGGCGAGTGAGATCGTTGGCTGCGCCACCGCGAGTAGTGACGTCACTAGGATGCGCGGGCTCCCCTCATGCCAGGCGGCGAGCGTTGCCACGCGACCGGCCGACTCATCAATAACAAGTTCGCCACGCTCATACGGAAGCGCGCTGCGCGGCTCGAGCAGCACAACAGCGGCTGGATCGTGGAACCAGGAGCGCAGCGCATCGGCAACGCGCTCGGCAACTTCGGGATCGCGCGCGATCCAAACGATGCGCCGATCAGCGGCGAGTGCGGCACCGAGCTGCGCCTTTGCGGCATGGGGCACATGAATGAGCGAGGCGTCGCTCTTTGTTAGTTGCTTGGTGAGTGCCGTAAATGGTGCTGCGCCGCGCAGCGTGTCAAGAAGTGGTGCGAGTGACGGCGTGTGGCGGCTCACCCTTCGCGATCGGCCCTGTCGCGACCGAGAATCTTGCGCCAACCGTGCGATGTCTTCCGAATGCCGTCGGCGCCGGCTGGGCCATCCACTTCGCCCGCCTTGGGGAGTTTCGCCGGATCGGCGGCGCTACCGGCCTCGGGCTCGGGGAGCGCCCATCCATTGAATGCGGTTGCCGCCTTGTTTAGTCCGCTGCGCGCCCACATCTCGATCGCCTCACCTGCAGCGGCGTCAATCTCGGGGAGGCGTAGTCGCTCGGCGGCGGTGAATTCACCCAGCACATGCTGTTCGGCGGTGCCCGACTGACGTGGGTCGCCGATCCCCACTTTTAGGCGTGGGTACTTGTCAGTGCCGAGTTCGTCGGTAATCGAGGTGAGGCCATTGTGCCCACCGGCACTCCCCCCTTCGCGGAATCGGAGCGTGCCAAACGGCAGGCTGAAGTCGTCAACAACAACGAGGAGTGCAGTGAGAGGCACGCGCTCGGCGGCGAGCAGCTTGCGTACGGCAATGCCGGACTCATTCATAAAGGTATCGGGCTTCGCCATCACCAGGTCGAGGCCGAGCACGCGACCGGCATGCACCATCGCTGCATCGCGCCTCTTCCCACCGCCGCGCCAGTTCACGCGATCGGCAAACGCGTCCAGCACGAGCCAGGCGATGTTGTGCCGCGTGTAGCGGTACTTGTCACCAGGGTTTCCAAGGCCGACAACGAGGCGGCGATCCTGACTCATGCGCTGGCCCTCATCGCGCGCCTGTGTGCGCGCAGAATTCGCTCCTGCTCCGCCCACATCGCCGTGCGACCGGCGGGTGAGCGGTGATCCCATCCGCACAGATGCAGCGCACCATGCACGGCGAGGAGTCGCAGCTCGTCGGCTGGCGCGTGGCTCGTTGCACCATCAGTGCCACCGTGCCCTTCGCGCGCCTGCGCAATGGCCCGATCGATGCTGATGACGATGTCACCGAGCGGCAGGGTTTCGTTGGTGACGATCGGCGCAGTAACCTTGTGCGCTGCGCGACGGGCGGTGCCTGGTCGGGCGGGGTACGCGGTCGGCTCAAGGAGCGGGAAGCTCAACACATCGGTTGCGCCGCGCTTCTTCATCTGCGACTCATTGAGTGCGGTGATCTCGTTGTCGTCAACGAGAGTGACGACCGCCTCGCCGTTCTTTGGTGCACCAGAGAGGCGCAAGGCGCGCTCAACGAGGGCACGTAGTTCGGTAGCGGTGACAGTGATTCCGCCGCGCCTGCGGCGCACGATGCGCGCGCGCGGCCCGGAGCTGCGGCTCATCCGCGTGCGGCGAGCGCCGCGGTGACCTTCCCCGAGAGGACCTTTCCATCGACACGGCCCTTG
>Ga0315902_10000927_pt1 | contig 48269 bp, 61 predicted proteins | sample LakEriMetagenome_9_FD_203523 | JGI IMG/M metagenome (GOLD analysis project Ga0315902, IMG submission 203523) | Freshwater fungal communities from buoy surface, Lake Erie, Ohio, United States - Buoy 12 MA117 | ecosystem: Environmental > Aquatic > Freshwater > Lake > Lake biofilm | place: USA... | reverse complement strand
GCTCGACCGCCAGCCAGATCGCCGACGAACTGGGCGGAGTCAGCCGCAATGCCGTGATCGGCAAGGCCCACCGGCTGGGGCTGAAGGCCCGGCCTAGCCCGGTCAAGCCCAACGAAAAGGAAGCCGCGGCTCCTGCACCAAAGCAGCCCCGGGCTGAAGCGGCGCCGCGTCCGGCTGCGCGTCCTGCCCCGGCTGCTGCGGCCGCGGCCACAAGTGGCGACAGTGCCGCACCGGCCCCAGCCACCCCACGGATCGTCTCGGTCGGCCCCGGCGGCTTCCTGCGCCAGGGTCCGGGTGACCAGCAGGCCCCGATCCCGCCCGCCCCGCCGCGCCGCCTGGTGCCGGCGAAACCCAGCCCGGAAATGGCGGACAAGACCAGCTTGCTTGACCTGAATGACCGGATTTGCCGCTGGCCTATGGGTCACCCCGGTGAGCCGGACTTCCACTTCTGCGGCGAGAAGGTGAACCCCGGCTTCCCCTATTGCGTCGAGCATTGCGGCCGGGCCTTCCAGGCTCAGTTGCCGCGCGGCCATCGTCGCCCACCCCCGCCCCTGCCCTTCGGCGGCCCACGGGTCCGTTAAGGCCAATGGCCAAGGGGGGATTGGCGCGGCGGCTGTTCATCGGCGCAGTGACCTTGAGCACCAGCGCTCCCGTGCTCGGGTGGTCAGAAGAAACGCACCAGACCACCGGAGCCATTGCCTGGTCCGACCTGGCAGCACGCAATCCAACCGCGCTGCGCGAATTGTTGCAGATAGCGGGGTCCCATCAGGACTATCCGCTGTTCTTGCAGTACGCTGGCACCCTGCCTGAGCCGGTGCGGCAGCGGGCGCTGTTCGAATGGCTGGCGCGCTGGCCCGACGATATTCGGCCGGGTCCTGAGAGCCGCCCAAAGTGGCACTATTCACTGCGTGTAGTCCACGGTCGTTCGTGGCTCTGGCCGGTGCGTAATGGTGAAGCCAAGGAAGGCTTTGCCTACAATTTCGCGACCCTGGCCAATGCCTGCGCCCGACCGGTAGATCGTGCCCGTGCCATGGGCTGGATCATCCATATTGTGGGCGATATGCAGCAGCCGCTACACGCGGGTCACCAGATGACCGGCAGCTTTCCAGTCACAGACCGTGCGGGCGAACTGGCCTTTGTGCGGCGGTTTGCCGATAGTGAGCCGGTCAACCTCCACCAGTACTGGGACAAGATGTTCGAACAGTCCCGCCTCAAAGCGCCTGGCGGAGACTGGGCGGCAGCCTTTGCCAACGCATGGCCGCGAAGCACAATTGCCGGGCTGGACCGCCACGGCAGCGCGGTGCGGCAATTCGGAAAGCAAGTCGAAGAAACCCGCATTCTCGCGGAACTGGTAGCTTATAGCGGCACATTTGCCGAAGCCCGCCCCGCCGGGGAGCCTGCTCCGCTCATGCAACCGGCCGAGAATACCTTTAATGCCGCACTAGCCGGGCGTCGGGTCGCTACGGCGGGGTATCGCATCGCGGATATGCTCGGGATGGCTGTGAAGCAGGCAGATGCAAGTCGGGCCAGTTGTCCTTAAATCTTTGCGAGTCATGCCGTTAACCTTAGCATGACCGTATACGATCCCTCTCTTGGCAAACGCTCCGGCTTGTTTGGCTGGCTCCGTATTGGGAGGCGTAAAGCAGATCCGGCTGCCAACGCCCAACGTCAGGAGCACCGCCAATCGCAACGCGATCGCCAACTGGATGATATCGCTTCGTTTCTCCGCTGCCACCAGCTTGAAGCCAATGCGCAGACCCTGGCTGTAGCGAGCAACTACCTGTCGGGCGCCGATCCACACACGGTCCGCCTGATCGATCGGCGTATACAGGCGCGCCATCCAGTCACGGTCGAATGGATCGAAGATAACCTGTCGCGCACCGGCCTTGGCAGTGAAGCGGAGGCGATTGACGAACTGCTGGCACGGCTGGAAAGCGGGATCGACGAATTAAACCAGACCAGCAGTGCCGCGCGCGTTGCAACCAGCGACTATCATTCGGCCCTCAGCGCGCAGTCAGGCGCACTCGAGACGGCAGTCACAGGTGCAGTCATCAGCGAATTGGCGTCGATCACCAAGGTAATGCTCAAGCGCACCCGCGAGATCGAAAAGGCTATGCTGCGCAGCGAGGAACAGACCCGCAACCTCAAGCGCAAGCTAGATGAGACCCGCCGCAGCGCCGAGGAGGATCACCTGACCGGCCTGCCCAACCGCCGGGCCTTCGAGGCCCGCTTCGATGCCGAATATCACGCTGCCCGCGCCACCGCCGAGCCGCTTTGCGTGGCCTTCTGCGACATCGATCACTTCAAGCGGATCAACGACAGTCACGGGCACGACGCCGGCGATCGCGTGCTGAAGCTGGTGGCTGACAGTCTTGCCCGAATTTCCGATGATCGATGCCATGTTTCGCGACACGGTGGCGAAGAGTTTGTCGTGCTGTTCCGCGATGCGACACTGAATGAAGCCTATGACCGGCTCGACAAGCTACGAGGTGAGTTGGCCGCGCGCAGCCTCGTCAACCGGGCAACCGATATATCTTTCGGCCAGGTCACCTTTTCTGCCGGGATCGCCGATGTGTTTGCATGTGGCGAACCACGAGCAGCGTTGAAGGCTGCCGACACCGCGCTCTACCGTGCCAAGATGGACGGCCGCAATCGCATAGCAATTGCCGAACCAACCTAGGCGAGCTTGTAGCAGTTGCAGGCTGGTCAATCCGGCAGCAGAAACACGACATAGCCCCGGAACAACGGATCGCGCTTTAGTGCGGGCGGCTCGCGCCATTCGCCATGTTCGATCAGGGCCACCTTGTGCGGCACCGGAACCCGCGCCAGCTTATCCAGATAAGCTGCATAACCCGGGATCGTGGTACGGGCCTGGTAGCTTTGCACTACCACTTCGTCGACCGTGCCCTGCAGCGCAGCAAGGTGTGCCGGGTCGGCATTGGCGCTCCAGTCCATCAACCCGGTGACGGACAGCCGATAGTCGTTCGGCAGCCGCTGGCGGAGTGCTTTAAGAAACCCCGCATAATCGCCAAGGCCCGGCGTCGTGGCGTCGAAATCGACCTGGAGCCCGACCAGCCGGGTACCTCTGGCGCGCCATTGGGCCATGGTGCGGGCAATGGTCTGGTGCGTCCCCTCCCCCCAGTCGAGCCGCGCGGCGCGCACCACCAGCCAGACGTCCTGATCGGGCAGGCGTGGTGGTTCGGGGCGAAGCAGAACGAGCACATCGGGATCTTCGCGCCGAACCTCCCCAGCCAGCAGGTATAGCGTCTGCGCGCGGGCCAGTTCGGGAACCGGTCGGACCCCGGCCCAAAGGTAAAAGGCATTGTAATCGGCCGGATCAACGCGGGGCGTGCCGCGATCACCGCACCCTGCGAGCAGGGCCAGAACCAGTCCGGGAACGAGGCGCCGCTTCACCAATAGTAACGCAGCTTCTTGGCCCAGGGACTTTGCGGGTAATCGCGCTTGAGCCGATCAAACCAGACCTTGCGTTGGGCCACATCGACGCCGTCGCCTCCGCAGGAATTGCTGGCCGAGGGCGAATAGCACATCACAGACCGATAGAGCGCATAGGCCTTGAGCTCAGCCGGGGCGCGCGGATCGGCGATCGTGCTGGCGTAAAAGGTGCTCCGTGGGATCGGCTTGCCCGCAAACAGGTTAGCCGTACCGCCAAGTTCGGCGGGGTCAGGCCGGTAATCGAGGGCATTAAAGCCGTCAAAGCCATTAAGCCGCCAGAAGTCCCCCAAGCACAGCCGCGCGCGATGATCCTGTGGATTGGCCGCCAGGGCGCGAGCGGTTACCCCAATGGCAGGACAGGGAAAGCCGTCGCTCCATTGCCCCTTGGTGAAATGCGCCAGCGGCACTGCTTCCTGTGTGACGAAATCCCATAGGCCGCCATCGCGCTTGGCATTGGCCGGCACCAGCGCCTGACTTACCGCAAACCCGGCATAGTCCCCCCGGCTGAGCTGCTTGTAGAGCAGGGCAAACAGCGCCATGTCGCGCTCGATCTGCGGACGGCCGCTATCTTGCGCCGCTTGCCTGAGCAAGGCTGGCCCGGCCGAATGGGCAATCAGCTCGCGGCGGATCATCGTCTCGCGGATCGGCGAATCCTTGGCAAAGACTGCCGCCACCTGCCCCTTGCGCTCGAGGCTGAGCGCCAGACCGAGTTCGACCGTCGAGCGCTGCCATAGGCCGGTTGCCCCGCCGAGCAGTTCGCGCCAGAAGCCGGTCTCGTTGCGATCGCCCAATGCTGCCAGCGCCATGCCGCGCAGCACCTGGCGGCTGAAGGCCAGTTCGGAATAGCCTGGCTGGCGGGCATCGTCGGGAATGAGCTGCAGGACGGCCTGGTAATTCTTGCGTACATGGAAGGCATGGGTTGCCTTGAGGAATCCGAACAGGTCCGGCTCGCGCGCGAAGACCGGCGCCTGTGCCTCCAGCTCCTCAAGGCTGATGGGCTTGAAGCCGGGCTCCAGTCCTTGGCCCCGCATCCGCACCAGATTGACAGCGGCCAGCAGCAGTGGTCCTTCGGCAGTGACCGGTCGGTCCCGCTCGCCCGTGAACAGCAGCTTGGCATCGATTTCCTGCACCAAATCGGCCGCAACAGGCTCATCGGCAGGGGTCAGGGCAAGCTGCCGGGCATAGGCTGCCGCCAAGGCCACGCTATCGCCCCGCAGCCACAAGGCGCGGCGCTGCAGGCCGGTAGCGGAAGCTGCATAGCGACCTTGGGGCCAAGTCTTGAGATAGGCAGCAAGCGCAGCTTGCGCGCGGGTCGCGGCAGCCCCATCGACCTTGGTGGGATCGTACCAGCCGTACTGATCGAACGCTCCAGCCTGCGCGGCATTAAGATCGACCCGCGCAAGCATGTAGAGCGCCGATTCCCTGACCCACGGATCACCGGCCCCGGCCAGCCGACCAAAACCCTCCCGGGCGGGAGCCCACCGCTCACTGTAGAAATCGTGCGCCGCCTGCACATAACCCAGAAACTCGCGGCCGAGCTTGCTGGTCACGCCTTCCGGCCAGACCGGCGGGACCGCCCGGTCGGTATCGCCATTGCAGGGCGCGGCAAGCATGGCGCGGGCAGTAACCAATTGATCGCGCTCTGCCGCTGATAACCCCCGAGCCGCAGACAAGGCGCGGGTAAAAGCATCGTTGCCGCTGGTCAGGCTAATGCAGCGTGAGCCCCTGAAATCGTAACGATCCCGGGTTTCTGCGGGATAGTAGGCAGCACGGGCCACATTCCAATCGAGGAAGGCCTGGCCAAATCCCTGAGTTTCGTAATCGGGCTTGGGATAGGACAGCCCGGCGCTGCTCGTCCCGGCCTTGCTGCGCAGCAGGAACAGCAGATTGACCCGGCTGTCATTGCCCGGCGAGAGGATGCCCCGATTGCCGCAATCGGCCGTCATCCCGCTCAGCGTCCACGTGGGGGAACAACTGCTGTCGGCACAGGCCCAGGCGACGGTTGAAACCCCGCCAAGTGCCAGCGCTATCAGGCTTTTCCCTCGCAATTTCCGCATGATCGCTTCTCCCATCCCGATTGGGGAACATTTCAGACAGGACGAGTCGCACGCAAGTGAAAAGGGGGCCGCTTGCGCGACCCCCTTCCCTGTTTTTGGTACCGGTACGGCCCTGCTGAGGGCCTAAACCGGGATCAATCGTCGCCCTTGAGGAAGGCCGGGATGTGATCCGGGTTGCCACCTTCTTCACGGTCCCGGCGCGGGCCGCGATCGCGGTCGCGTCCACCCCGGTCACCCCCGCGGCCACCACGGTCGCCATCACGGCGCGGACGGCGGTCGCCCCGGTCACCGCGATCGCCACGCGGTTCGCGTGGTTCGCGCGGCGGGCGGGTGTCTTCGAGCTCGGCACCGGTTTCCTGGTCAACGACGCGCATCGACAAGCGAACCTTGCCGCGCGGATCGATCTCGAGGACCTTGACCTTCACGGCCTGGCCTTCCGAAACCACGTCGGTCGGCTTTTCAACGCGCTCGTTCTTCATTTCGCTGACGTGGACGAGACCGTCCTTGCCACCCATGAAGTTCACGAAAGCGCCGAAATCGACGATCGTCACGACCTTGCCGTCATAGATCTTGCCCACTTCCGGCTCCTCGACGATGCCGAGGATCCACTGCTTGGCAGCTTCGATCTGCGACAGGTCGGACGAGGAGATCTTGATGATCCCTTCATCGTCGATGTCGACCTTGGCGCCGGTGGTGGCAACGATCTCGCGGATCACCTTGCCGCCGGTGCCGATCACGTCACGGATCTTCGACTTGTCGATCGTGATGGTCTCGATCCGCGGAGCATGGGCCGACAGCTCGGTACGGGCCGAGCCCAGCGCCTTGGTCATCTCGCCCAGGATGTGGGCGCGGCCGCCCTTGGCCTGCTGCAGCGCGGCTTCAAAGATTTCCTTCGTGATGCCGGCCACCTTGATGTCCATCTGCATCGTGGTGATGCCTTCGCTGGTGCCGGCCACCTTGAAGTCCATGTCGCCCAGGTGATCTTCGTCGCCCAGGATGTCGGACAGCACGGTGAACTCATCACCTTCGAGGATCAGACCCATGGCGATACCCGAGACCGGCCGCTTCAGCGGCACGCCGGCATCCATCATCGAGAGCGCCCCGCCGCAGACGGTCGCCATCGACGAGGACCCGTTGGACTCGGTAATGTCCGAGACGACGCGGATCGTATACGGGAATTCCTCATGGCTGGGCAGCACGGCCTGCAGGGCACGCCAGGCCAGCTTGCCGTGACCGGTGTCGCGGCGGCTCGGGGCGCCGAAGCGGCCCACTTCACCGACCGAATAAGGCGGGAAGTTGTAGTGCAGCATGAAGCGCGAATAGGTCAGGCCTTCCAGCCCGTCGATCATCTGCTCCGCATCCTTGGTGCCAAGGGTGGTGGTGCAGATCGACTGGGTTTCCCCGCGGGTGAACAACGCCGAACCGTGCGTGCGCGGCAGGAAGCCGACCATCGATTCAATCGGACGGACCTGATCGACCTTGCGGCCGTCGATACGGGTGCCGTCCTTGAGGATTGCGCCGCGCACGATGTCGGCCTCGACCTTCTTGACGGTCTTGATCGCGACCATCTGGGTCTGGGCGTCTTCGCCGGCAAAGGCTTCCTTGGCCTTTTCACGGGCCGCGTTGAGCGCGTTCGAACGCGCCGACTTGTCGGTCAGCTTGTAGGCCGCCGCGATATCGGCACCGATCAGCTTCTTCAGCTTGTCCTTGATCGCCGAATTGTCGCTGATCGCGATTTCCCAAGGTTCCTTCGCGGCCTTTTCGGCCAGGTCGATGATCAGGTTCGCAACCTTCTTGCACTCTTCGTGCGCGAACATCACGGCACCAAGCATGATCTCTTCCGAAAGCTCCTTGGCTTCGGATTCGACCATCATCACGGCATTGCCGGTGGCGGCAACAACGAGATCGAGCTCGCCGTCCTTGATCGCCAGTTCCTGCTTCGGGTTGAGCAGGTATTCGCCATCCTTGTAACCGACGCGGACCGCGCCGATCGGACCCATGAAGGGCACGCCCGAGATAGTGAGCGCGGCCGAAGCAGCGATCATCGCCAGAATGTCGGGCTCGCACTCGCCGTCATAGGACAGCACCTGAGCGATCACGTTGATCTCGTTGTAGAAGCCTTCCGGGAACAGCGGACGGACCGGACGGTCGATCAGGCGGGAAACCAGCGTTTCCTTTTCCGTGGCGCCGCGTTCGCGCTTGAAGAAGCCGCCCGGGATTCGGCCGGCAGCGAAATACTTTTCCTGGTAGTGGACAGTGAGCGGGAAGAAATCCTGCCCTTCCTTGACGCTCTTGGCGGCCGTGACGGCGCAGAGCACAACAGTTTCGCCATAGGTGGCGAGGACCGCGCCGTCAGCCTGACGGGCAATGCGGCCGGTTTCCAGGGTGAGGGTCTTTCCGCCCCACTCCATGCTTACGGTTTTGACGTCGAACATTTTCATTCCTTCAGCCCGCAGGCCCTATTGCGCGCGGGTTTTGCTGCCGGGGTCTACCGTCCCGGTCCGGTGTGGGGCGCTTCTGGCCCCGGGGCGCCCTTCGCCGAATTGCGAGTGACGCTTAAAGCAAAAGCGGCCCGCTAGGGGCCGCTCCGCTTGATTACTTGCGCAGACCGAGCTTCGCGATCAGCGCGTTGTACCGATCGACATCCTTTTTCTTCAGGTAGTCGAGCAGCGAACGGCGCTTGTTGACCATCATAAGCAGACCACGGCGCGAGTGATTGTCCTTGTGGTGATCCTTGAAGTGACCCTGCAGCGTGTTGATGCGGCTGGTCAGGATGGCCACCTGGACTTCCGGCGAACCAGTGTCACCCTTGGCACGGGCATTGTCCTGGATGATCTCAGCTTTCTTTTCGGCGGTAACCGACATTTCACTTACTCCGCGACATCGGGAAGGTTGAAACCCCGCACTACCGTGGCGTTACCGGCGAAAAGCTCGACCAGCGCAACGGGAACAGCTCCCGCCCTCGCCCAGTAAAGCCCGTCGGTATGGGGCAGCCCGGCCAGAACCCGACCCTGACGGATCGCCCTTGCCTGTTCCGGGCCGAGGTTCAGAGCCGGGATGTCGACCAGCCCTGCCTCCAGCGGCAAGAGTACGTTCTCAAGAGGCGCGCCCTTACCGACTTCGTTCAATTTGTCCAGTGAAATCGCCGCTTCAATCCCGAACGGGCCGGCCTTAAGCCGCCGCAGCATGCTAACATGACCGACCGTGCCGAGCGCCAAGGCAATGTCGCGGGCCAGGCTGCGGACGTAGGTGCCCTTGGAAACGGTGGCAACCAGCGTGACACTGTCGGCATCGTTGTCCGAGATAGCCAGTTCACGCACCGTCACGGCCCGCGATTCCAGCTCAACCGTCTCGCCCTTGCGGGCCAGGTCATAGGCGCGCTCGCCATCGACCTTCAGCGCCGAATAGGCCGGCGGCACCTGCAAGATCGGGCCGGTGAAGCGCGGCAGCACGGCTTCGACTTCCGCCGCAGTCGGCCGAACAGGGCTTTCAGCAATCACCCGCCCTTCCAGGTCGAGCGTATCGGTCTGCGTCCCGAACCGCACGGTAAAGGCATAGGTCTTGGTGGCATCGAGCATCCGCCCGCACAGCTTGGTCGCCTCGCCCAGCGCTATTGGTAGAACACCGGTCGCCAACGGATCGAGTGTTCCGCCGTGCCCCACCTTGACCTTGCCGAGTCCTGCCTCGCGGCAGACTCGCTTGACCGCGCCAACCGCCTGAGTGCTGCCAAGCCCTAGCGGCTTGTCGAGAATGATCCAGCCGTGCGGAGCCAAGTCAGCCGCCTGCGAACCAGGCAGCCAGGCCCATGTACTGACCGGTAACCCATTGCACCGGCGGGACGACCAGCTTGCCAACCGGATCGAAGCTGGGGATCAGCCAGGGCAGGACCACGATCAGCAGCAGCATGATCGGAAAACCCAGCGGGCGCAGCCGCTCATATTGCGCAGCCGCAGCCGGGGGTAGCAAGCCCTCGACGATGTGTGAGCCGTCAAACGGCGGGATCGGCAGGAGGTTGAACAGAGCCAGGAAGACGTTGATGGTAATGAAGTTGGTCAGGTTCAGCGCCACGAACCGCGCCACCAGCGAAGGATCCGTCGCGGTCTGGTAGAAGCTGACCAGCAGGCCCAGCAGCACGGCCCCGATCGCCGCCAGCACAAGGTTGCTGCCCGGCCCGGCTGCCGCCACGGCCATCATCCCGAAGCGCGGATTGCGCAGTCGCGCCTTGATCACTGGCACCGGTTTTGCCCAGCCGAACACCGGCCCCTTGGCCAGCGCCAGCGCCCCCGGCACGAGGATCGTGCCGACCGGATCGACGTGGCGCAACGGGTTGAGGCTCAGCCGCTTCAACTGCGCCGCGGTGGGGTCACCCAAGGCGCGGGCCGTCCAGCCGTGGGCGACCTCGTGAAAGACTATGGCGGTAACCAGCGGCACGATCAGTGCCGCCGCCTGGAACAGGGTCTCGTTCACAATCCCAGCCTTTCCCTATCACGCTCAACTACCGAGAAGATTGCGCTGTCGCGCTCGAACCCGGTCCAGGTAATCATGTGGTTGCGCAGCACGCCCTCGAAAGTGGCCCCTACCTTGCGGCAAGCGGCCTGCGACCGGGCGTTGCGCGCATCGACCGTCAGCTGAATTCGCTTGAGCCCGCAAGCAAAGCCGTGCCCAAACAGCAACCGCTTCTGCCGACCATTTATCACGCCGCCGCGAAAGATCGGCCGCAGATAGGTATTCCCGATTTCCGCAGACAGACGCTTCGGATCAGGATCGATCCAGGCCGTCATGCCAGCCAGGGTCTCTCCCACGAAAATTGCGAAGGGCATACGGGCCGGATTGCTCAACAGCGCGTCAAAGCTGACGTCGAACTGTTCGGGTGCATAAGACACTGCGTAGATTGACCAGATTTCTGGATCCTCGGCACAGGCTGCCCGCAGATCATCGCGGTGCACCTCGGCGAGAGGTACTAGGCGCAAGTCGCCCTCGCTCAGCGGCGCAAGCAGCCCCAGGGGATCCGGCTTCATCCGCGCAGCGCTTCGCTAAAATGCTTGCGGCACAGCGCCACATAACGGTCGTTGCCACCGATCTCGGTCTGGGCGCCCTGCTTGACCGCCGCCCCGCTCTCATCGACCCGCAGGTTCATCGTCGCCTTGCGCCCGCAGTGGCAAACGCCCTTCAGCTCGACCAGCGAGTCCGCGATGCCCAGCAGCGCGGCCGAACCGGGGAATAACTCGCCCTGGAAATCGGTGCGCAGGCCATAGCAGACCACCGGAATGCCGCCCTCGTCGGCCAGCCGGGCGAGTTGCCATACCTGCTCCTTGGTCAGGAACTGCGCCTCATCGACCAGCACGCAGGCCAGCGGCTCGACCCGGTGGGCGGCCATCACTCGCTCCCACAGATCGGTCCCGGCGGCAAAGCGGTGCGCTTCGGCGTGAAGGCCGATCCGGCTTTCGATCGCACGGTCACCGCCGCGATCGTCAAGCTGTGCGGTCCACAGCATCGTGGTCATACCGCGTTCGCGGTAATTGAAGTCGGCCTGCAGCAGGGTGGTCGATTTCCCGGCATTCATGCTGGCATAGTAGAAATAGAGCTTGGCCATTGGCGGAGAGATAGGAGCTTTGGCGGCAAAGGCCAGAGCGATTGACTTCGCATCCCCCGGCGCGCAGTCTGGCAGCGGCAGGGGTTGAGAGGAGTTCCGCGCTTGCGCCTCGTCCTGTTTCTGTTCGCGCCCCTGCTAATCGGGGCCGCCTCGCCTGCTTACCGCTATCAAATCGACTCTACGCGCAGCGAGGTCAGCGCCAAGGTCGGGTTCTTCGGCATTGCCAGCAAGACGGCGCGGTTCCCTCAGATGAGCGGACGGATTGCGCTATCGCCCGACCGGCTGGATACGATCGATCTTGATGTCGAGCTGGATGCCCGTCAGCTCAAGGCAGGGGACCAGGTCACGCTGGCAAGGCTCAAGGGCAAGGACTTCTTCGATGTCGAGCGCTACCCGACAGTGCGCTTCACCGGTCGGAAAATGCAGATGACCGGGCCAGTGACTGCCACCGTTGCCGGCGAGGTGACGGCGCGCGGCGTGACCCGGCCGGCCGTGCTGGCCGTGACCTTTCGCGATCCGCCGGCCCGGGTGACCGGCCGCGAGGCAGTGGAACTGACCGCCCGCACCGTAATTGACCGCCGCGAATTCGGGATGACTGCCTACAGTGCAATCGTGAGCCGGAAGGTGACGATCACGATCAATGCCCGGATGACGCCGGGCTAGTCTTCCAAGTCGCGCCGCACCTTCGGATCGGCCAGCAGGGCATCGATCCGGCTGGCCTCATCAAAGCTTTCGTCACCCAGGAATTTGATCTTGGCGGCGAACTTCAGCCGCAATTTGCCCGCCACTTCCTTCTGGAAGAACGCCGTATTGGTCCGCAGTGCCTTGAGTACCAGGTCTTCGTCCGCACCGAGCAAAGGCTTCACGAAGACCGTGGCGTGACGCAGATCAGGGCTCATCCGAACTTCGGTGACAGAAACCGAGTGCGCGGTCAGCACCTCGTCATGCACCATCTGCCGGGTCAGCAATTCGCTGATCACGTGCCGCACCTGTTCGCCCACCTTGAGCAGACGAACCGAGCGCGTTTCAGGCGTGGCGGGCTGGCGCGCCATTAGCCCGCACGCCCCGGGACCGGCGTGGGGATCGCGGTCGAGGTTGAGCGCGCGTAAAGCGTGGTCCAGCTCTCGTCCCACAGCTCGCCTTCCAGGAAGATGGCCTTGCGCCCACGGCGGATCACCCGGCCCTTGCCCATCAGCGGTCCAGGCGGGATCAGCTTCAGCAGGGTCATCGCGATTTCAAGGTTGAGCGGCGCTTCCGTGCCGCCGGTGGCCTGAACATGCGCCCAACCCATCGCTTCGTCCAGGAAACCCGCCACCAGTCCGCCCTGGACCCCGCCGCGCGGCGTGATGAAGCTGGCCGGTGCAACGAAGCGCATGGTGATCGTCTCGCTGGCGGGGTCGAAGTCGACGAACTCCGCCCCCATCAGCTCGACATGGGCACCGCTGGTTCCCAGGAAGCCCATCACAGCGTCCGTTCGCGCTCCTCGACCTCAAACACTTCGAGCATGTCGCCCGGCTTGATGTCGTTGGTATCCTGCAGCACGACACCGCACTCCAGGCCGGCGCGGACTTCGGGGACGTCGTCCTTGAAGCGGCGCAGCGAAGCGATAGTGGTCTTGCTGACAATGACGTCCTGACGCGTGAGGCGGGCAAACAGGCCCTTGCGGATCCCGCCTTCGAGCACCAGCAGGCCTGCAGCCTTGTCGCGCTTGCCGGCCGGGAACACTTCCTTGACCTCGGCGCGGCCGACGACGTTTTCGATCCGCTCCGGCCCCCAGATGCCGGCCATTTCCTTGGCGACGTCCTCGGTCAGGTGGTAGATTACGTCGAAGTATTTCATCCGCGTCTTGTTGCGATCAACCAGCTCGCGAGCCTTGGCGTTGGGACGGACGTTGAAGCCGATGATCGGCGCGTTCGAGGCCGAAGCGAGCGACACGTCGCTTTCGGTAATCGCACCAACGCCAGAGCTGAGCACCTTGACCTTGATCTCGTCGTTCGAGAGGCGGTTGAGCGCGTTGACGATCGCCTCGGTCGAACCCTGGACGTCGGCCTTGATCACCACCGGATATTCGATCACCGCCTGCTTGGCGGACAGCGCGGAGAACATGTTCTCGAGGCTGGCCGGTGCCGAGGTGGTCCGTTTGGCCGTGGCCTTTTCCTGGCGGAACGCGGCCACTTCACGAGCACGGGCTTCGCTTTCAACCACGGTAAGCACGTCACCGGCCATCGGCACGCCGCCCAGGCCGAGCACCTCAACCGGGAGTGCAGGCGGCGCTTCCTTGATCTGGCGACCCTTGTCATCATGCATGGCACGGACACGGCCCGAATGGGTCCCGACCACGAAGATGTCGCCGACCTTCAGCGTCCCGCGGGTGATCAGCACCGTGGCGAGCGGGCCCTTGCCCTTGTCGAGCTTGGCCTCGATCACTGTGGCATCGGCGGCGCGATCCGGATTGGCCTTGAGTTCCAGCAGTTCAGCCTGGAGCAGGATCTTCTCGATCAGAGTATCAAGTCCGGCTCCGGTCTTGGCCGAAACCTCGACATCCTGAACGTCGCCCGACATCGCCTCGACGATCACTTCATGTTCGAGCAGGCGTTCGCGGATCTTCTGCGCGTTGAACTCGTCGCGGTCCGACTTGGTGATCGCCACGATCATCGGCACGCCGGCCGCCTTGGTGTGATTGATCGCCTCGATCGTCTGCGGCATGATCCCGTCGTCACCAGCCACCACCAGCACCACGATGTCGGTCACATTGGCCCCGCGCATGCGCATTTCGGTGAAGGCTTCGTGACCCGGGGTATCAAGGAAGGTGACGAGGTCGCCCCCCTTGGTCTTGATCTGGTAAGCGCCGATGTGCTGCGTGATGCCGCCAGCTTCGCCCTTGACCACGTCGGTACCGCGCAGGGCATCAAGCAGGCTGGTCTTGCCGTGGTCGACGTGGCCCATGATTGCCACGACCGGCGGGCGGGTCTTAAGCGTTTCAGCGGCATCAACGTCCTCGCTGGTGTCGATATCGACATCGCTTTCCGAAACGCGCTGGATGTTGTGGCCGAATTCCTCGACCAGCAGTTCGGCAGTGTCCTGGTCAATCGTCTGGTTGACAGTGACCATCATGCCCATCTTGAATAGCGCCTTGACCAGATCCGCACCCTTTTCCGCCATGCGGTTGGCCAGTTCCTGCACAGTGATCGCCTCGGGCACGACGACATCGCGCACCTGCTTCTCGCGCGGCTGCGACTGGCCGGCGAAGTGCGCGCGGCGTTCCTTTTCACGGGCGCGCTTGAGCGCGGCGAGCGAGCGGGCACGGGCACCTTCGTCCTCGTTGAGCGCACGGGTGACAGTCAGTTTGCCACTGCGGCGCTCGTCGCCTCCCTTGCGGTCGCGGGTCGGATGCGCGGGCTTCTTGACCGCTGGCTCGGGCCGCTTGGGAGGAGCAACCGGAGTAAAGCGCCGCGGCGCAGGTGCGCCACCACGGGGCGCTTCCTCAGCAGCCTCGCCATCGTCAGCATCCGTTGCTTCGGGCTCAACCTCGGGGGCGGCGGGCGGCGGCGGCGCGGCAGCGCCTTCCGCCTCGACCTTGCGGTTCTGTTCGGCCCGACGACGCTCTTCTTCCTGCGCCTTCAACCGCTCTTCCTGTTCGCGGCGGGTCTGCTCTTCAAGCGTCGCCAGACGAGCTTCCTCAGCCTCACGCTGAAGGCGGGCAACACGCTCCTGCGGGGTTTCGGTCGAGGCGGCGGGGCGTGGCGGCGGCGGAGGTGCCGCAACCGGGGCGGGCGGCGGCGGCGGCGGCGGGGCCGCAACCGGTGCCTCGCCGGGCTTGCCGATCAGCTTGCGACGCTTGACCTCGACCACCACCTTGTTGGTGCGGCCATGGCTGAAGGTCTGCTTGACCTCGCCCGCCTGGACCGAGGTCTTGAGCCCCAGGGGCTTGCGGCCCAGCGTCGGCTTGTTGTCATCGCTCATGATCTTACCAGTACCCTTCGTTCAATTCGTCGTCGTGGCGGCAGCGGCATCGTCCGCTCCCGCTCGCTTGCCTGCATCACCAGTCGTTTCCGCGCGGCCCAGATAACGCAACAATCGGCGCAGTGGTGCGCCAACCCGCTCGGCTGCGGCATGATCGGTCAGTGCCAGATGGACGACGTTGTCGCGGCCCAATGCCACAGACAGCGCAGCCCGGTCCAGTGGCAAGGTGATGCCTGCCATGCCCGTCCCTTCGGCTTCCATACCCACCCGCCAGGCCTGGTCGAGCTTGCGCGAACCGTCTTCGCGGGCATCGGCGGCGTGGGCCAGCCACACCACTTTGCCCATCCGGGCGTTCTCGGCGATCCGGTCCGATCCGGTCAACAGGAACCCGGCCTTCTTTTCCATACCCAACCGGTCCGTCAGGGCGCGCAGCAGGGCCGCCTCAATCCGCTGGGTCAGGTCAGCGGGAAGCTCCAGCGCGGCACCCTTGAATGCCCGCGCCAGGGCACCCTTGAGCTTGCCCTTGCTGATCGCCGCTTCCAGATCGCTGCGAGAGACCCCGATCCACGCCCCCCGACCCGGCGCGCGGGCCAGGGCATCGGGCAGGACCAGGCCATCGGGCGAGATCGCTAGGCGCACCAGATCATCGCGGGAACCGTGATCCCCGGTCAGGATGCAGCGCCGCTCGGGTTGTCCCGAGCCGGCCTGCTCCGAGGTGGCGGAACCTAGCGGCTCATTGTGAGGAATCCGCATCGGCGGCCTCCTCAACTGCTGGCTCGTCCTCGAACCAGTGCGCACGCGCGGCCATGATGATCTCGTTGCCTTGCTCTTCGCTCAGGCCATATTCGCCCAGCACGCCGCCCTTGTCCTCATCGCGGGCGGAGCGGCGCGGGGCCGAACCATCGCGGCGGCGCTGTTCAGTGCGCTTCTTGGCGATCAGCTCGTCGGTGGCAAGGTCAGCCAGATCGTCGAGCGTCTTGATCCCGGCCTTGCCCAGGGTGACAAGCATGGCTTCGGTAAGGTGGGGCAGCTCGGCCAGAGCATCCTCGACGCCCAGCTCGCGGCGGGCCGCACGGGCGGCCTCTTCGCGGCGCTCGAGTGCTTCCGACGCACGGCTCTGCAGTTCCTCCGCCAGTTCCTCGTCGAAGCCCTCAATCGCGGCCAGTTCGGCCAGTTCGATATAGGCGACTTCTTCCAGTTCGCTGAAGCCTTCGGCGACCAGCAGCTGCGAGAGGGTTTCATCGACGTCGAGCTCTTCCTCGAACATCTTGGAGCGCTCGGCGAATTCCTTCTGGCGCTTTTCCGAAGCCTCGGCCTCGGTCATGATGTCAATCTGGGAACCGGTCAGCTGGCTGGCGAGGCGGACGTTCTGGCCGCGGCGGCCGATCGCCAGCGAAAGCTGGTCATCCGGCACCACCACTTCGATGCGGCTTTCCTCTTCGTCGATCACCACGCGGCTGACCGTGGCAGGCTGGAGCGCATTGACCACGAAGGTCGCGGCGTCTTCGCTCCAGGGGATGATATCGATCTTTTCGCCCTGCATTTCCTGCACGACGGCCTGGACGCGGCTGCCCTTCATGCCGACGCAGGCGCCGACCGGGTCAATGCTGCTGTCGCGGCTGATCACGCCGATCTTGGCGCGGCTGCCCGGATCGCGGGCGGCGGCCTTGATCTCGATGATGCCATCGTAGATTTCGGGCACTTCCTGCGCGAACAGCTTCTTCATGAATTCGGGGTGGGCGCGGCTGAGAAAGATCTGCGGACCGCGGTTCTGGCGCTCCACCTTCATGATCCAGGCGCGGACACGCTCGCCGACGCGGGCCACTTCGCGCGGGATCTGCTGATCGCGGCGGATCACGCCTTCGGCGCGGCCGAGGTTGACGATCACGTGGCCGAATTCGACCGACTTGATCACGCCGGTGACGAGTTCGCCGGCACGGTCCTTGAATTCTTCGTACTGGCGATCGCGCTCGGCATCGCGGACCTTCTGGAAGATCACCTGCTTGGCCGACTGGGCATCAATACGGCCCAGGTCCACCGGCGGCAGCGGATCGACAATAAAGTCACCGATCTTGGCACCCGGCTGCAGCTTTTCGGCCGCCTTGAGATCAACCTGCTTGAAGTAGTCCTCAACCACTTCGACCACTTCCACCACGCGCCACAGGCGCAGGTCGCCGGTGCGCGGATCGAGCTTGGCGCGAATGTCGTTTTCGGCACCATAGCGATTGCGGGCGCTCTTCTGGATCGCCTCTTCCATCGCCTCGATCACGATCGACTTGTCGATCAGCTTCTCGTTGGCGACTGACGTCGCGATCGCAAGCAGTTCTGCACGGTTGGCGGAAATCGGACTGGCCATGTTCAGTCTTCCTGTTCTTCTTCGATTTCGTCCGCGCCACTGGTATCCAGCGGGCGGGTGGCTGCAATCAGCTTGTCGGTCAGGACCAGCTTGGCGGAATGGACATCGGTACGCGGGAACGAGACCCGGCCCGACTTCTTGTCATCAATCGTTACGACATCATCCGCGATGCCGATTAGTTCACCCTGAAGGCTCTTGCGGTTGCCCTCCACCGGATTGGTCAGCGCAACCCGCGCTTCGTGCCCGGCCCAGTTGGCAAAGTCCTTGGCACGGGTCAGCGGACGGTCAATCCCTGGCGAGCTGACTTCCAGCCGGTAGGCTTCCTCGATCAGTACCTCACCAGCTTCCTCGAGCGCATCGAGCCGGTCGGAAATGCGGTGCGACAGGGCGGCGCAGTCCTCGATCACCAGCTGGCCGGTCTCGGGCCGTTCGGCCATGATCTGGAGCGTGACTTCCTCGTCACCCACTTCACTCTTGCCGAACACGATCACGCGCACGAGATCGAAACCCAGGGCCTGGGCCTCGGGTTCTACAATCTCGATCAGGCGCTCGATATCCGCCAAGTATCTTCTCCATAGCGACCCAGAGAGCAAAGCGTTTGGTGCCGGCCCCTCTCGGCGCCAGCCCCTCCGTTGCTTCACAATTTCGGGATGGGCGCCCGATAGGCTGAGTCCCTGCCAAATGCAAGGACTATCCACCCCGCTCCATCAGCCCATGCTTCTTCATGCAGTGACGGAGTTGGTCGTAGCTGAGGCCCAGCGCCTTGGCGGTCTGGCGCTGATTGTAACGGTGGCGCGCGAGCGCCTGTTCGATGATTGCCTTCTCATGCGCATCAACCGCAGCCCTGAGGTCGGTCACGGCATCCAGCTGGATGGCCGGGGCGGGCTGGGGCGGGGCCTGCGCAGACGCGCCCGGTGCCCGCCCATTGTCTGCCGCAAAGAGCGGCGCGGGCTTCCAAGGGCTGTCGAACGGGTCGAACACGATATGGGCGATGGGCCTGTCCCAATCGTCCCAGCGATAGACGGCGCGTTCGATCACATTACGCAGTTCGCGCACATTCCCGGGCCACTGGTAGTTTTCCAGCTGGGCCATCGCGCTTTCCGAAAAGCCTGGCCAGTCTTCCCACCGCAGCTCGCTGGCCATGCGCCGGCCAAAGTATTCGGCCAGCACGCGGATATCGCCCTCGCGCACCCGCAACGGCGGCAGGGTAATGACCTCGAAACTCAACCGGTCAAGCAGGTCTGAGCGGAACTTGCCCTCCTCTGCCAGGCGCGGCAGATCCTCGTTTGTGGCGGCGACGATCCGGACGTCAACCTTGACCGGTTTGGACGCGCCAATCCGGGTGACCTCGCCATATTCAACCGCCCGGAGCAGGCGTTCCTGCGCGCCCATGCTCAGCGTTGCCAGTTCGTCGAGGAACAACGTGCCTTGGTCGGCTTCCTCGAACCGACCCGCCCGCGCTCTGGTAGCACCGGTGAAGGCTCCCGCTTCATGACCAAACAGTTCCGCCTCGATCAAAGTCTCCGGCAGCGCCGCGCAGTTAAGCGTGATCAGCGGCTCGGCCCAGCGCTTGCTGAGCTGATGGAGGCGTTCCGCGATCAACTCCTTGCCGGTGCCGCGTTCGCCGATGACCAGCACTGGGCGGCGCAGCGGCGCGGCACGGCTGGTGCGCTCCACCGCATCGAGAAAGGCACCGGATTGGCCAATGAATTGAACGTCGCGTTCCACGCCATCCCTCCTGTGCGCCAATTTATAGCGAAAATTCCCAACATCGGGCAATCGTTCCTAAATGTCGTTCGTCGAATTGTTGAAAAAGCAACGGATTTGCTGGCCGCAACGCATTTGGCACGCCCCTTGCTGAGTGGTGGACAACACCAACGAAGGACACGCAATCATGTTCGGCAAGCAAGTCTCGCAGCGCTCATTCCTCGACAAGGCGATCTTCGCCTCGGTCGCGGCCATGCTGGCGATGAACGTTTTTGTGCTGGCCCAGCAGCTGCACCAGGCACCCACCTTTGCCGCGGCCGGTCACTCGGCCGCGACGGCTCAGGCCTGAGCGGTAACGCTGCCGTGAACGATCCCCTTTCCCCCCTTGGGCCGGACGCTTCCGATCCCCCCGCCAGCGGTTCCCAGTCCCCCCGCCGCGAAGGTCCGGCCCAAACCCTGTTCGACAGCGTCAAGCGCGCCTCCCGCTTCGATAGCGAGGTGGAGCGCCTGCGCCGTTCGCCGACCCCGACTGCCGCTTCCTCTTCTGCCGGAGTTCCCTGGATGGGCATTTTCAGCCGCACCCGTGATATTATTGCAGCCAACTTCACCGACCTGCTCGACAAGGCAGATGACCCCGAAAAGATGATCCGCATGATCATCTTCGAGATGGAGGAAACTCTGGTCGAAGTGCGCGCCAGCGCGGCTCGGACGATTGCCGACCAGAAGGAAATGCACCGCCACACTGTCAAGCTGGACCGGCTTCAGGCCGACTGGGCGGAAAAGGCCCAGCTCGCCCTGTCGAAGGACCGCGAGGACCTGGCGCGCGCTGCCCTGGTCGAAAAGAAGAAGGCGGCCGACATGGCCGACCAGCTGAAGGCGGAGATCGCCGTGCTGGACGATGCTTTGCGCGCATACGAGCTGGACATCGAAAAGCTACAGAACCGCCTGCGCGAAGCGCGCAGCCGCCAGACCGCGATTGCCGCGCGCCTCGAAAGCGCCGAGAACCGGGTCAAGCTGCGCACGCTGCTGGCCAGCGAGCGGGTCGACGAGGCGATGGCCCGGTTCGACCAGCTGGAGCGCCGCGTCGACTATGCCGAGGGCCGTGCCGATGCGCTGGGCCTGGCCGATGGCACCGGCAAGCCTAGCCTGGCGGACGAGATCGCCGCCCTCGCCGGGCAGGACAAGATCGACGAGGAACTGGAAGCCATGAAGCGGGCGCTGGGCGGCCCGGATGGTTCGAAGCAGGAGGGTTGAGCCGTGGATTGGACCGCAGTTATCGTCATTCCCACCATCTTCATCGGCCTGCCGTGGATCATCCTGCACTACGTGACCAAGTGGAAAACGGCCGCAACGCTGACTGTCGATGATGAGGCCATGCTGGAAGAGCTCTACCAGCTCGCCCGCCGGCTCGACGAGCGGATGGACACGGTTGAACGGCTGGTCGCCAATGACAGCCCCGAGTTCAAGCCGGCTCGCCTGATGCATGACCGCGCGCTGGACAACCAGCCGCTGACCGAAGTCGAAAAGCTGCTCGCCAAGAGGGGGAGGAAGTAAGATGAACAGCCCGCGCACCACCTTCTATCGCGATAAGCAGAACGCCAAATTCATGGGCATCTGCGCCGGGATCGCCGACTATACCGGGATCAACGCGATCTGGGTCCGCCTTGCAGCGATCGGTCTGGTCTTCATGACCGGCGGCGGGATCATCCCGTTCTACTTCCTGGCCGGATTGCTCGCCAATAAGAAGCCGCCGCACCTCTATGTCGACCGGCAAGAGCAGCAGTTCTGGCAGCGCGTCCGCCAGAGCCCGGCCCGCACCGCCCGCGACGTGCGCGCCACGTTCCGCGACATCGACCGCCGCCTGGCCGACGTAGAGCTGCACTACGTCTCGGCCAATCCGCGCCTGTCCGATGAGATCGAACGCCTGCGCTGAACATTAAATCCGGATGGGAACTTTACGATGGAAGGCGTTCTTGCCCTTTTGATCCCGATCTTTGCCTTGTGCATCCCGATGGTCGCACTCTGGACCAAGCACTTGCAGAAAGTCGCCGAGATTAACGCGCAGGCCACCGCTGAAAAGGCTGCGCAATATGCCACGCACAACACCGAACTCGAAGAGCGGGTGAGGGTTCTTGAGCGGATCGTGACCGACAAGGGCTATGACGTGGCCAGCCAGATCGAGGCGCTGCGTGATGCCCGCAAGGTCGAAGCCCTGCTCGACAATCGCGAGAAGGAAGTCCGCTGATGTTCGAGGGACCCGCATTTGTAATTGCGATCATCGCACTGTCGATCGGCGGCTGGCTGGCGAACAACTGGATCCGGGCCAAGCACGGCTATGCCCTGGAAGACGAATGGGGCGGCAAGACTTCGCTGCCCGATACGAAAGCCAACGAAGCCCTGAAAGCCGAAAATGCCGAACTGCGTGAACAACTGGCCCACTTTGCGGACCGGGTGAAGGTGCTGGAACGGATCGTCACGGACAAAAGCATCAACGTCGCCGCCCAGATCGAGGCACTGCGCGACGAGAGCGAGATCAAGGCGCTGGGTTCAACAACCCGCGAGAAGGAAGCGAAGTAATGGAATTCGGGGAATTCATGGCTTTTGCGGTCGTCGTGGGCGGCACGATCGCCATCGTCCGCACCATGGCCGAGGTCTACAAGCGCAAGCTGGCCTTGCGCGAACGCGAGATCGAACTGCAATTGCAGCACCGCAGCAGCAGCGAGGGCAGCGCCAGCGCCACCACGATCGCCCGGCTGGAAGACCGTGTGCGCGTGCTGGAACGCATCGCCACGGACAAGGGGCAGGATGTGGCCCGCCAGATCGAGGCGCTTCGCGAAGAGCGCGCGGCCCCTGCCATTGCATCGAAGGACCGGGAGCACGCGTGATGGATGCCGAGAAGTTTCAAATGGTGATGACCCTGCTGAGCGGCAGCATGGTTGTGGCATTGGCCGGGATCGGCGGGTGGATTTACACCACCCGGATGCGGATCAAGGCCGGCTACCCGCTGAGCGGCGCCTGGGGCCAGAGCGTTTATCCAAAGACCTCCAGCCAGGAAATCGAACGGATCAAGCTGCTCAGCCAGGAGAATGCCGAACTCCGCGCGGAGCTTGGTTCGGTCAAGGACCGTCTCGCGAACGTCGAGCGCATCGTGACCGACAGCGGCTATCAATTGACCCATCAGATCGACGCGCTGCGACAGCTGCCTGAAGGCGCAAAGAACTGACGGCAGAGCGATACGGGAAGGGGAATATGGAAATGAGCTTCTGGACCGCCGTCGTGATCATCGTTGCGATCACGGCTTTCGCCAACATTCGCATCGCCAAGTACCGGGCGCAGAACGGTGCCTATGGCCCGGGCGGGCTGGCAAACGGCACCGGCTATTCAGCCCTGCCCGGTCCGCGCGAAGAAGAATTGCAGCGCGAAGTCCAGGACCTGCGTGAGCGGGTCAAGGTGCTCGAGCGGATTGCCACCGATGGACGCAAGACCACGCAGCTTGCCGACGAAATTGAAAGCCTGCGCGACCGCTGAGGTGCGCCGGACAAGAGAAGTAAGGGAGAACCCGCCATGTACAGCGAAACCTTCCTGATCGCCACGGCCAGCCTGCTGGCGATTGCCATCGTCACCACGGCCACGCTTAAGGGGTGGCAAGGCTGGCTGACCCTCAAGTCGCGCGAGCTTGACAGCCGCCGGCCTGAGCCCGACGCTGGCAATCCCGCGGGCATGGCCCGGATCGAAATCGCCGACCTCAAGGAGCGGATTCGCAAGCTTGAGGCCATTGCAGCAGGAGTGGATCTGTGAGCGCCAGCCCAGTCGAGAAAGTCACCAATGCCGGGATCGGCCTTGGCAGCGCGATCGCCGTGGCGATTTCGTGGAGCGTCAACAAGTCGATCCTCTGGGCGATCCTCCACGGTTTCCTCGGTTGGTTTTACGTGATCTATCATGCTTTCACCCGTCCCGGCGGACTGAGCGGATAGTGCTGCGCCGCACAGTGCGGACAAAGGCCGGGTTGCGATAGTTGCCCGACCCCCTAAATGCCCCCCATGCGCAGCCTTTCCGACATCCTAGACGAGTACGAGTTTCTTGAAGGCGATGAGCGCTATCGCTTGCTGATCGAACTCGGCCGCGAGCTTGAGCCGATGCCCGAAGCGCTGAAGACCGACGCGACTCTGGTGCGCGGCTGCTCGGCCTCGGTCTGGGTCTATCCCACCCGTACGGACGAAGGCAGCCTGCATTTTCTGGCCGATAGCAACGCCGCGATTACCAAGGGAATTATTGCTCTGGTTCTATCCGCCGTGCAGGACCAACCGCCTGGCGCAGTCGCGGCGCTTGATGTCGCCGCCGCCCTTGAACCCTTTGACCTGAAAAACCAGCTCAGTTCAAACCGCACTCAAGGGATTCCCAACATGATCGCGCTGATCCAGGAAACCGCCAGCCGCTATGCGGAGGCCTGAATGCTGGCGCGTCCGCTTTATCTGACCGGCGGGCTGACCGCGCTGGGCCTCGGTCTGATCGGAGTGGCCTTGCCGATCGTGCCGACTGTGCCGTTCCTGCTGCTAGCGGCCTTCTGTTTTGCCCGCAGCCATCCCGAATGGGCGCAGCGGCTCTATGACCATCCCACCTATGGCCCTGGCCTGCGCGATTGGCGCGATCGCCGCGCAATCCGCCGCAAGGCCAAGATCTCTGCCCTACTCGCCATGACGGCGGGCGTGGGCTTTACGTGGTATACGGTGGGCTTTCCCTGGGCGTGGATTTCGATTGCGGTTCTGGTGATCGCTGGAACCTGGATCTGGACGCGGGCTGAATAAGCCCGCGATCAATCGCCAACCGCTTCGCGCACCACAGCAATCCCGGCCGCACGCTGGGCTTTCAGTTCCTGCTTCAGCACAGCTGGATCGCGGGCGATAACGAAGCCGAAGCTGACCCCGCCCTCTTTGCCGATCGTGGCATGGTGCAGCTTGTGCGCCTGGACCAGCCGCTTGGCATAGCCACGCTTGGGCACCCAGCGGAAGTACCGCTGGTGGATCAGACCATCGTGGATCAGCGTGTAGACGATGCCGTAAAACAGCACGCCCAGCCCGATCCAGGTGCCCGGTTCCCAGGCCGACGCACCCATGATCAGCGGCGAGCCAACCGCGAACATCGAAATGCTCATGGCCGCGCCGACCACGCCGTAAAGGTCGTTCTTCTCGAACACCTTGTCGTGCGGTTCATGGTGGTCACGGTGCCAGCCCCAGCCCCAGCCGTGCATGATATACTTGTGACTGGCCCAGGCGATCCATTCCATTGCCAGGAAAGTGGCCAGGACGATCAGGATGATGGCGGGCAGCGACATGGCCGGCCCTATAGCGCGCTATTCCGGCTTGGGGAAGAAATAGGCGGCGATCTCTGCCCCGATCCGGGCCGGGCGCAGGGTCTGGGCGTCAATGCAGCACCAGCTTGAGCGGACCTCGGCCAGCACGTCCTCGCCGCGCTGGATCACAGTGTGGTAAAAAGCCCGCGCGCCCTGGATGCTTTCCAGCAGGACATTGGCCACCACCGCATCGTCTAGAAAGGCCGGTTTGCGATAAGTGATCTCATGCTTCAGCGCGACCCAGGCCCGCTCGGCCACGGCTTGCGGTGGGGCCAGGCCGCGCCAGTGCGCCAGCACGGCATCCTGCACCCAGTTTAGGTAGCGGGCATTGTTCACATGGCCCATGAAATCGATATCGTCGGGCAGGATCTTGATCGGGAAGCGCAGAGCAAGAGTGTTCATGCAACGAACATAGCGCTCGAATGTTACGATTCCCATATGCCCGGTAAAAGAAGCTTGCTTGCCAAGCGTCGCTTAGTCTGATTATCGGCACGGCATGAGCAGCAATCCCCGCACCCTTTACCAGAAGATCTGGGACGCCCACGTGGTCGAGACCCGCGACGATGGAACGGCGCTGATCTTTATCGACCGCCACCTGGTCCACGAAGTGACCAGCCCCCAGGCGTTCGACGCGCTGCGGGTGGCGGGCCGCAAGGTGCGCCGGCCTGATCTCACCCTGGCTGTGCCCGATCACAATCTGCCCACCACTGCCAGGCGCGATGCCGCCGGTGTGCGGGTGCCGATTGCCGATCCGGAAAGCGCCGCGCAGCTCGCTGCGCTGGAGCGCAACGCGCCCGAATTCGGCATCCGCTATATCGGCGATGCCGATGCTGAGCAGGGCATCGTCCATGTCGTGGGGCCAGAACAGGGCTTCTCGCTGCCCGGCGCGACGATTGTCTGCGGGGATAGCCACACCGCCTGCCATGGCGGGCTGGGGGCGCTGGCCTTTGGCATCGGCACCAGCGAAGTGGAACATGTGCTGGCCACGCAAACCCTGCTGCTCAAACAGTCGAAGGCGATGGAAGTACGGATCGAGGGCCAGCTTGGCCCCGGCGTCACGGCCAAGGACCTGGTCCTGCACATCTGCGGTGTGCTGGGCGCGGCCGGAGGGACAGGCTATGTCATCGAATATACCGGCCAGGCGATCCGCGACTTGTCAATCGAGGGCCGGCTGACCGTTTCCAACATGGCGATCGAACATGGCGCCCGCGCCGGGCTGATCGCGCCGGACGAGAAGACCTTCGCCTACCTCAAGGGACGGCCCTTTGCCCCCAAGGGGGCGGACTGGGACGCGGCAGTGGCCTGGTGGCGGAGCCTCGCCACCGATCCGGGCGCGACTTATGACAAGGTGGTGGTGATCAACGCGGCGGAAATCGCCCCCACCGTCACTTGGGGCACCAGCCCGGAAGATACCGCCCCGATCACCGGCACGGTCCCCGCGCCCGAAAGCTTTTCCGATCCGTCCAAGCAGGAAGCCGCCCGCAAGAGCCTGGACTACATGGGGTTGACCCCGGGCCAGCGGCTGCAGGATGTGGAAGTGCAGAACGTCTTCATCGGATCGTGCACCAACAGCCGGATCGAGGATCTGCGCGCCGCCGCCGCCGTGCTGAAGGGACGGACCAAGGCGCCGGGCGTCAAGTGGGCGATCGTGGTCCCCGGCTCTGGCCTGGTCAAGCGCCAGGCAGAGGCCGAGGGGCTCGACCGGATCTTCATCGCAGCCGGCCTTGAATGGCGCGAACCGGGCTGCTCGGCCTGCCTCGGCATGAACCCAGACAAGGTGCCGCCGGGCGAGCGCTGCGCCTCTACTTCCAACCGCAACTTCGTTGGCCGCCAGGGGCCCGGATCGCGCACCCATCTCGTCTCTCCCGCGATGGCGGCGGCGGCAGCGGTAACGGGGCGGCTCTGCGATGTGCGGGAGTTGGCAAGGTTGAACTAGCAACCTGGCCGCCGAAATTCACCGGCACTGGCGTCGACCAGAAGCAATGCGATGCAAAACTGGAATGCATAACTGGCCGGGAAACCCGACCAGATCCGGGCGCATTGATCCATGCCAGGCGGAACTTGTGGCGTCGGGACGGCGGCGACATCGGTTGGGCAAAGCAACCGATTGTGATTTGACACAAGTTTGACGCTACGAGCGCTAACAGTTTCCCGAACAGACTAGAGACGCCGGCGCAGACAACCTCCGCGCCAAAGATCCTTGCCGATGCGCCGGGGAGGGCCAGATGCAAGGAGCCGTTCGAATCGGGCGGGGCCATGAGCGAAGATCAGGGCGAAAGTCACCGACGGCGCAAAGCAATCATCCCATCAATATTTGATTGTTTCGCGGATTAATCCTCATTTTTGCAGGTGTGATTGAGAGAAAATGAAACGTTTGATACTTTGGACCGGATCGTTGCTGTCGATCTTGACGATTTCGCTGGCTCTTGCCGTAAATCTGCCGCTCACCTCCCCCCCAAATAACGGTCTGGTCAAGGACCTCGTCATCAAGGACGTCAACGTTATTGACGTAGAGGATGGCAAGATTGTCCCCAATCAGGATGTCCTTATCAAGGATGGCGTCATCAGTTCGATTGAATCAACGTCAAACAAAGATCATTCTGGCACGCTTCATGTTGTCGACGGGCGCGGGAAATACCTGTCACCAGGCCTGTGGGATATGCACACCCATTCCTTCAAGGTATCCCCTCAAACTCACCATCCGTTGTTTATTGCAAACGGGGTGCTGAGTGTGCGGGATATGTCAGGATGTATGTCTGAAGATGACAATTTCTGGGCCTGCATCAAGGACAGAAAAGCCTGGAACCAACAGACTCAATCCGGAACAGGCCTGGCACCAAGATACTTCCTGCAAAGCAGCTATCAGACCAACGGAGGGAACGAAGTTCCTGACGGGTTCCCATCGTTCTTCAAGGCAAATCAGGTTGAAAACATTGACGAACTCGTATCCTTCTACAAGGATTCGGGCGCTGACTTCATCAAGGCCTATTCCGATCTCTCGCCCGAAGCCTACAAGGCATTGGCTAAAGCAGCAGAAAAGCGCGGCCTGGGAATAGCAGGTCACCAACCGTGGCGAGTCTCATTGCCTGATATCATTGCTGCGAAACAACAGACCATTGAACACCCTCGCCTGTTCCTTATCGAATGCTTCAAAGGGCATGAGCAATTTCGTTCGCTCTCCGACCCCCTTTCCATTTACTCAATCGAGTTCAAGGCCCGGCTTGTTGATGAGCATGACAATGCACGCTGCGCTGAAATGTTCCGAAAACTGGCAAGCTCGGATACCTTCTGGACCCCCACGATGACTGTTTTACAGCTGGGCGCGAAAGCGAACGATCCATCGTTCCGCGAAGACCAGCGTTTGCGTTACATCCCTTCCGTGATCAGTTTCGGTATGTGGCAAGGAGACGCTGACAATTCCGCCAAGGGTGCGACCACGCAGCAAGGACGCAACGTCAACATCGAAATGTATGCACTGGCGATGAAGAACCTGGCTCAAGCACATGATGCAGGTGTCAAACTTCTGCTCGGCACCGATACTGGCGACAGCTATGTTTTCCCGGGCTTCAGCGTTCACGACGAGATGGCTGAGTATGTAAGGGCAGGGATTTCCCCACAAGACGTGCTGCGGATAGCCACAATCGATGCAGCCAAGTTTAGTCGTGTTGAAGATAAATTTGGCTCAATCCAGGTTGGCAAGGCGGCTGACATGATTCTTATGTCCGCCAATCCATATTCCGATATTCACAACACCAAAAAAATCGAAGCAGTGTTTTATAGTGGCCGTTATTTCGATCGGTCGGCGCTTGATGGTCTATTGGATTTTGCCGAGCAGCAAGCTGGCAGCATTCACCTGAATGTCCGAATCTTGTGGGATGCACTGAGCAGTCCATTGGTGCGGGTTCAGCTGGCGGATTGAACTGGTACTGCTCATGCATTGGCTAAGCGTCGGGATTTCGGAAGCTTGCAGCCGGCTGCAGGATTTCCGGAATTCCTGCGCCAGCGCGGCTCTTGGGAAGGCATCTTCCCGCCAGACGCGACCATCGCCTTCACGGCAAACCTCGTAAGGCCAATTGTGGTCAGTCGTCCACCGGGCGAACATTCTGCACGCCGGGTTGGCAAATTCTTCGCCCACCCTTGAAACCGGACCGGTGCAACTTCATAGAGCCTTCCATGACTGACAAACCAGAGAAGCCCAGCTGGACCGGCAAGGCCGCGCTCGCCGGGGCCGCGATTGGTTCCGCCGCGATCGCTGCGGCGCTGCTTTATGCTTCACGCCGCAAGGAACGCGTCGACAAGGCCAAGGACGCCCCTAACGATGTGCCGGAGACCGATTGATGGAAGCGATCCGACAGGTTGAGGGGCGCGCGATCCCCTTTGGGGCGAAGAACGTCGATACCGACGTAATCATCTCGGCAAAGTGGCTGAAGACCATCACCCGCGAGGGCCTGGGGCGCGGTGCGTTCGAAACGATCCGGGCCGATCCCGACAATCTGTTCGACAGCGCCGAGTTCAAGGGTGCGCCGATCCTGATCGCCGGGGACAATTTCGGCTGCGGGTCCAGCCGCGAACATGCCGCCTGGGCGCTGCTGGACCTGGGTATCACCGCAGTAGTCGCGCCCAGCTTTTCCGACATCTTTTCCGGCAATGCCTTCAAGAACGGTATCCTGACCGTGGTCCTGCCGCAGGAACAGGTCGATCGCCTGCTGGAAGTGGCGAAGACCGATACCGTCCACATCGATCTGGAAAGCCAGACCGTCACCACCCCGTTCCAGGATCGCTTTACTTTCGAGATCGATCCTTTCCGCAAGCACTGCCTGCTCAACGGCCTTGACGAGATCGGCCTGACTCTGGCGCGCGATGCGGCGATCAGCACTTACGAACAAAAACACCGCACGGAGCTGCCTTGGCTCGCGACGGGAACGGGAGCAGCAGCATGAAAGCACTTCGCAGCCACGCCATTGGCGGTCCGGACAGCCTTACCCTTGACGAACTGGAGAGCCCGGTCCCCGGCCCGGGCCAGGTCCGGATCAAGGTCAAGGCCTGCTCGATCAACTATCCCGACGTGCTGATCATCAAGGACATGTATCAGTTCAAGCCGGCACGCCCCTTTGCGCCGGGCGGTGAACTGGCCGGTGTTGTCGATGCTGTGGGCGAAGGCGTGACCCAATGGAAGGTCGGCGACCGCGTGATCGCGATGATGGGCAACGGCGGCCTTGCCACCGAAGTGCTCGCCGACGCAGCGCGACTGTTCCCGCTGCCCGATGGCGTCTCGTTCGAAACCGGTGCCTCACTGCTGATGACCTATGGCACCAACATGCACGGCCTGCTCGATCGCGGGCACCTCAAGGCGGGCGACACCCTGCTGGTGCTGGGCGCGGCCGGCGGCGTCGGCCTTTCGGCTGTTGAGCTGGGCAAGGCTTATGGCGCCCGGGTGATCGCCGCGGTCTCAACCGAGGAAAAGGCCCAGGTCGCGCGCGAACACGGCGCGGACGACGTGGTGATCTATCCCCGCGCGCCGTTTGACAAGGACCAGTCAAAGGCCCTCGCAGAAGCCTTCAAGTCGGCCTGTGGTCCCGAAGGCGCCAATGTGATCTACGACATCGTCGGCGGTGACTATTCCGAACCAGCGCTGCGCTCGATCGCCTGGGAGGGCCGGTTTTGCGTGGTCGGCTTTCCGGCCGGGATTGCCCGCCTGCCACTCAACCTGACCCTGCTGAAGAGCTGTGACGTCTGCGGCGTGTTCTGGGGGGCCTTCACCGCCCGCGATCCGGCAGCCAATGCCAAGCACATTGCGACGCTGTTCGAACTGTTAAAGGCCGGCAAAATCAACCCGCGCGTTTCCGCAACTTTCCCGCTGGAACGCGGGGGCGAGGCAATCTCTCTGCTGGAATCGCGTGCAGCGATCGGCAAGGTCGTGGTAACAATGGACTGACAGCTGGGCCAGGCGGCCAGGATTAGGAGACGTGCGATGAAGACTGCCCGGATCATAGCCCTTGCCGCGCTGGCCACCACGGCCTTTGCAGTCCAGGCCCAGAGCAAGCCCGCCAAACAGACCAAGCCTGCGTCCGTCGCCGCGCCCTCGCCTGAGGACATTGTCGCCGCGCGACAGGCCGCCATGGTGATGTCGGTCGGTGCCACCAGCGCGATGCGCTCGGCTGCAGCCAATGGCGCCCCAGTCAAGAACCTGGCCTTTGTCGCCAGCGGTGTCGCCAAGTGGGGCGCCTCGCTCCCGGCGATGTTCGCCCCCAGCACCGCCAAGGTACCGAGCCGCGCCAAGCCGGAAGTGTGGACCGACCAGGCCGGTTTCGCCGCCAAGGCCAAGGAGTTCGCCGATGCGACCGCAGCCCTGGCTGCTGCCGCCAAGGCCGATGACAAGGAGGCCTTCACTGCCGCGCTTGCCAGCACCAATGCATCGTGCAAGGGCTGCCATGATTCCTTCCAGGCACCCCCGCCAGCCGCCAAGGCCGGCTGAGGGGGCCGCCAGACCGACCGACAGGAGCCTGCATGACCAATTTCAACGACCGCGAGCGCGCCGAAGAGGCCAAGTTTGCGATGGATGAAGACACCCAGTTCCGCCTGAGCGCGCGGCGCAACCGCCTGCTCGGCCAGTGGGCGGCGGAGCAGATGGGCCTTTCTGCCGTCGAGGCCGAAGCCTATGCCAAGGCCGTGGTCCAGGCCGATTTCGAGGAAGCCGGCGACGAGGACGTAATCCGCAAACTGCTCGGTGACCTTACCAGCGCTGGGATCGACACCAGCGAAGCCGACATCCGCGCAGCGCTGGAGGCCAAGACGGTCGAAGCCCGCCGCGCCCTGCTGGGCTGATCGGAACACCCGCATGCCGATGCCCGGAGCCGAGATCGAAGCGCTGATCCGCGCCGCCCTGCCCGATGCGCAGATCACCTTGACGGATCTTGCTGGCGACGACGATCATTGGGCCGCCCATGTTGTTTCTGCAGCCTTCATCGGCAAGCCGCGCGTCGCCCAGCACAAGCTGGTCTATGCCGCCTTTGGCGGTCGGCTCGGCGGTGAACTCCACGCCTTGCAACTGACCACCGCCGTCCCCAAGTGAGGCGGCGAGGAGCCTTTGCCCATGACTGAAACCAATTCCCGCATCGCCGATCTCGTCTCTGCGCACGATGTCGTGCTGTTCATGAAGGGAACCCCGCTGTTCCCGCAGTGCGGCTTTTCCAGCCGCGCTGTGGCCATCCTCGAGCGGCTGAACGTGCCATTCGAAGGGGTCGACGTGCTTCAGGACATGGAGATCCGCCAGGGCATCAAGGCCTTTTCCGATTGGCCAACCATTCCGCAGCTTTACGTTAAGGGCGAGTTTGTTGGCGGAAGCGACATCATGATGGAAATGTACGAGGCTGGCGAGCTGCAGCAGATGATGGCAGAAGCCGGGATCGCGCCGATCGAGTAACGGTCTGCATCCGAACCAAGAACAGACGGCCATCCGCAAGGGTGGCCGTTGTCGTTTGCGGTTTCGGGGAGTTCTCGGGGAGGCGGAGCCGCGGAGACCAGAGTGCGGCCCCGCCTCTATCGAGACTGCTTGGGGTACAGATATAAAAGCACGGCCCGTGCCAACCCTGGCTAATCCCCTTTTTCCGGGCCAGAACATGGCTAGCGCCGCGTTAACCTGTCGCAGCTTGTAAAGTTTGCCGACAAGTAACCGTCCGGTTGCATTTGCGGCTTGGCAAAGGGGGATGGCGCGGGCAGGCTGCATGGCGATGAATCTGGACCTCGAATATGACGAAAGCGGCGAAGAGCCGCCCGCCACCCCCGCCGCCACTCTGGTGATCTTCCGCCGCGCTGCTGCCGGCGGCGCCCCGCAGATCCTGATGGTAGAGCGATCCGCATCAATGGCCTTTGCCGGAGGCGCGGCCGTGTTCCCTGGCGGCCGGGTCGACGATGCCGATCGCACCTTGGCAGCGGCGCTCGGCGCCAATGACGACGAGGCTGTCCACGAACTCGCCGCCCGGATTGCCGCAGTGCGCGAGACGCTGGAGGAAACCGGGCTGGTGCTCGGCATGCGCCAGCGCCCGACGTTGGACGAAGCACGCCGCGCCCGGGCGATCCTGCTGGCCGAAGGCACCCTGGAGCCGACCTTGGCGGCCATGGACTGGCAGCTCGATCTCGACAGCCTGATCCCCTTTGCCCGCTGGCGTCCCAAGCATCGCCATATGCGGATTTACGATACCCGCTTCTACCTGGCCGACCTGGGCACTGGCGCGGTTGACCTGCTGGTTGACGAAACAGAGAACACCCGCCTGTTCTGGACCAGTGCCGCCGAAGCACTGGACCATGCGGAGGCCGGTCGGATCAGCGTGATTTTCCCGACCCGTCGCAACCTGGAACGGCTGGCCCAGTTCGGCAGCTTCGATGAGGCCGTGGCCCATGTCGAACGCTATCCCAGCCAGATGATCACCCCCTTCGTGACTGAAGAGGGCGGCCAGCGCTGGCTGCGGATCCCGGCTGATGCCGGCTATCCGATAACCGGCGAAGTGCTGGAAAGCGCCGCGCGCGGTTGATGGTCCATCGCTGATGGAAAAGCGCCCCCGCGCCATGGCTCGGATTGAGCCGACGCAGGGGCAAGGTGCCGACGGGAAAGGAGATCGCCGTCGGTGGGTCGCAGGCCGGTTTTAGCCGGTGCGCGGCCACCTTGCCGTGATGGAGATCACGCTCGGCGCTAAGGATCAGGCGCGTTCAGGGTTTCGAGACTGGAGGACAGGTAGCGCACCATCAGGTCCAGCGCTTCCGGTTCGATCTGCAGAAGGGTGCGCCGCTTGTCCGATGGATCGCCAGCGCGCCGGACGAGCCCGGCATCGACCAGCTGTGCAACATGCCGCAAAGCCGTGCTGAACGAAACTCCCGAAGTGGCGCAAACACTTGACGTTGGCAGCGCCTCGCCTTTGAGTCCCGCTGCCGTCAGATCAATCAGCATTCCCCAAGCCGGACCGGAGAGGATCTGGGGATTGAAGTACTTTGCCCGAGTCTGGCGCGCCTTAAGCAAGGCGGTGGCAAATTTCTGCAACTCTTCGACACTGGGTTGCCGCGGCTCCGTACCGTCGCTTGCTGCGCTGGACCGGTTTGGTTCGGCCAATCGCGCCAACCGGTATTGCGTTGCGAGCCGCGCCCATCTGGACGTGGCCCGGCGCAGCGCCGCGGCCATACCGTCCACCGTCACCGGCTTTTCGATGAAATCTATCGCACTGGCTCGCATGGCCGTAACCAGTTGATCGATCGATGACTGAGCGGTCATCACGATGCCAACCATGGGGCGCATCTGCATGAAGCGCTCGGACAACTCGTTCAACAGAGACAGACCGTCCATCCCTGGCATGCGGATGTCGGTGATGACGATGCCGATCGCGGCATCATTTGCGAGGATCTGCAACGCTGCTGGCGCATCTGCGGCAGGAATGCAGTGATAGCCCAACCGGCTTAGCAGCTCGACTGACTCTTCCAGGAAGGCGACATCGTCATCGACAATGAGCACCTTGCATTGCGGCAACGTGACCGCGTTGCCATCTGAGTCATTGGAAAATCCAGCCACTCGTAATTCCTAATCAGTTTGGCGGTTTCCCGAACGTCACATGACGCCTTACCATCCACCTTTGCCCCTAGAGACGGAAGCATACACTCCAATTACAATTAGTGCCAAAATGGCAGCGATTTTTGAAACCAATACGGTATTTCCCCTAGTGAGATGGAAATTTCACGACATAACGGCCCCCAGCAGGGTAAAGATTCTGACAACGTGGACGGCGATCCAACGCCGCTGTGGTCAATCGGGGACGGTGGAGCAATCAATGGATAAGCCGCGAATAGCGCATGACTTGCGCCAGCCTCTGAATGTTATCAGGCTGACAGTGGCCAACATGCGGGCACGACTGGCACACAGCTTGCCCCAGGCTGATCTGATCTATCTTGAGACTAAGTTGCAGCGTATTGAAGAGCAAGCGGACCGGCTGGCACAAGCACTAAAGCTGGCCGAAGAAGACGATGCCGACCTGGAGTTGACGAAAACAAAGCGGAAAGGCTGAGGGCCGATGTATGGCATGATCCACCGAGCGTTGCGCCAGATGGTTCTTGACACTGAGGGCAGTCACACATGGCAAGTGATTGAACAACGTGCTGCCATCGGCCCGGCTCATCTGATCAGTTCCGCAGTTTATGATGATGATACGACGCTGCGGGTGCTGTCAGCCACCTCCGAAACGCTGAACGAAGCCTTGGATCGCCTGCTGTATCGATTTGGCATTTACTGGATCGAATATGCCGAGAAAAGCTCGTTTGCTCCGATCCTGAATTTCACGGGAGCCGATCTGGAAAGTTTCATCCGCAACCTCGACACGATGCATCGAACCATCACTGACGTCTTGCCAGGCTCGCAAATGCCAAGCTTCCAGGTTCAGGACCAGCAACCGGGCCGAATGATCGTACAGTACAGATCGCATCGCACCGGCCTGGAGCCCTTTGTAGAAGGACTACTGGTCGGCCTGATCGAAAGATTCGGGCTTGAAGGCAGCGTCAACCGGCTTTCTGCTGGCGATGCCGGGGTAATCTTCTCCCTCGAATACAGGCAAAGATAGAACCGTGCTGGTCAATTTCGATGACGAGCGACTGCATGCGATCTTCCCTGCCAATATCGTTATCGCGCATTCGGGGACAATCAGGGATTTCTCCAAGGCAATAGGACGCATCTATCCCGAATTATCGATCGGCGACATGCTGACCGATCATTTCGACATCTGCGAGGCCAAAACCAACCAACCGGTTGTCATTGGTGCCGATGTCCAGTCGCTTGTCCGGTTTGATCCCAAGTCAGGAAAGGTTCCCATCAGCGGTTGGATTGTGCCGGCGGGACAAGATTACCTCATTGCCATGCGGATCACTCCGACCAACTACAGCCTGGACAACACGGTGCTGCAGATGTCGGATTTCCCCCCCGGCGATCCGGTGGTTCACGGCATCTTGATGGCTTCCATGCAGCGCGCCCTGATTGAGGAGCAGAGCCTGATCGCTCTGGAATTGGCCAAGGCGCGCCAGAAGGCAGAGCAATTGCTGACCCGTTTCAGCCGGGTGGCCGGGTTCATGGCTCACGATTTCAACAACTACCTTTCGATCATCAGGCTGAACTGCGATCGGCTGCTGTCGGAGCGAGACGCAGATCTTCAGCTGATCCGCATCGTTGATATCATCAGGACCACCGCCGCACGCGGTTCGCTCATCACACAGTCCCTGATGATGCTGGCCAACCAGCGCGAGGATGCCGTGCTGCCCGTGGTCATTGATGATCTGGTGGCAAAGAACGAAGCCTTCCTTGCGATAGTCTCCGGCACGCAGGCGGAATTCAAGCTCGATCTGCAAGCCGCCGGCAAGATCTGCCTGCTTAGTCCGGTGATGCTGCTGAACTGCGTGATAAACCTGCTGGTCAACGCACGCGACGCTATGCCCGAAGGAGGGGCAGTAACCATTTCGACCAGCTTGGTGCCGGCATCCAAATTCGCGAAACTGATCACTGCGCCGCCATCCGGCTGGTTTGTCCGGCTTTGCGTAACGGACAGCGGGATGGGGATGACCGAAGAAGTGCTGTCCCAGGCTTTCGAGCCGATGTTTTCCACCAAAGAGCATGGCAATGGTCTCGGCCTCGCCTCGGTCCGCGATTTCGCTGTCGCGCTGGGTGGGCAAGCGAGGGCGGAATCGACCCCCGGCAAGGGCACGACAGTGGAAATCCTGCTGCCGGTCTGCGAAACGGTGCCAGGTTCCGAAGATGTGGCGACGGAGCTGCAGTCGCACGCACCATCGAGCGCAAAAACCATCGCGATCCTGGTGGTTGAGGACGAACCCTACGCCCTGGAAGCGCTGTGTGAACTCCTCGAAGCTGCCGGGTTCAAGGTGCACGGTGTTGCCACTGTCAGCGAAGCGAGGCTCGCTTTGGTAGCCGCCCGGTTTGACTTGTTACTGACTGACATCGTGCTGGGACACGACAGCGGAGTGGAACTGGCCCGAGACGCGCAGGAAGTGGTGCCTGGAATCGGAATTTTGCTCATGAGCGGCTATGTGCCGCCATCCGAACTGCTCGATTCCAACTGGGAATTGATACAAAAGCCGATCAACTCGGAGCACTTGATCAACCTGATCAATGCCATGGCCTGATCGCCGTTAGCTGAGGGGGCGTGCTGAGCTGTTGCTGGGATGGCGCGCCCGGCAGGACTCGAACCTGCTGCCTCAAGATTAGAAGTCTCGCGCTCTATCCAGATGAGCTACGGGCGCGCGCCGTGCATCCCATAGGCGGGCTTTGCGTGGCACGCAAACCGGGTTAGGCAGCGCAAATGAGCACAAACCTTGCCCAGCTCGACGGACAGGCCGGCGCCCGCCGCCACTTCCGCTATTTCGACTATGTGATGGCGGCCTTCGTCGCAATCCTGTTGCTGTCCAACCTGATCGGGGCAAGCAAGCTGGCGACGGTGGGCGGTTTCACCTTTGGCGCGGGGATCCTGTTCTTCCCGGTGTCCTACGTGATCGGCGACGTGCTGACGGAGGTTTACGGCTATGCCAATGCCCGCCGCTGCGTGTGGATGGGCTTTGCCGCGATGCTGTTCATGGCCTTCATGAGCTATGTCGTGGTGGCCATGCCCCCGGCCGATGGCTGGGAGGGCCAGGCTGCCTACGAAAGCGTGTTCGGCAGCACCTGGCGGATTGTGGCTGCCTCGGTTCTGGCCTTCTGGGCGGGTGAGTTCGTAAACTCGTTCGTCCTCGCCAAGATGAAGATCTGGACCAAGGGCAAGGCGCTGTGGAGCCGCACAATTGGCTCAACCTTCTTTGGCCAGGCGGTCGACAGCCTGATCTTCTATCCTATCGCGTTCCTCGGCATCTGGACGACCGAGCAGGTGTTGACCGTGATGGTCACCAACTGGTTGCTGAAGGTGCTGTGGGAAGCGCTGCTCACCCCGGTTACCTATGCGGTGGTCGGCTGGCTCAAGCGCCGCGAGGGGGTGGAGGTCTTTGACGAGGGGACCGATTTTTCACCCTTTGCCAAGGCCAAATCAGTCTGAAGTCGTCCGGTGGTCGGCCCCGTCATCCTGTGACGGGGCCTCACCGGCGATCCGTCAATCGGCGATGAGGCCGATTGCGAGGTAAACAAGTACCAGGCTACCGAAGCCCAGGATCGTGCCAAGCACCCAGCCCAGGCGGACCAGCGTGACATCGACGTTGAAGTAATCGGCAATCCCGGCGCTGACGCCCATGAACTTGCCCTTGGTCTTGTTCAGGCGGAAACCCGAACCGAGCGGAGCGCCATCGTGGCGCGAACGGTCAATCGTGCCCATCAGGCGACAACTCCGACATAGGTACCCGAGGTCTGGGCCTGGGCAGTGGTGGGGACGCTGACCGTACCGCTGATCAGGACCAGCGAAAGCGCGAGGGCCGATACGGCGGCGGTGAAGCGGGCAGGCAGTTGCGAGAGAGCGGACATTTCAAAATTTCCCTTACCATTTGAACCATCCGGAGGACCATTCCTGCGGATGCCAGAAGGATTGCAGGCACCGTGCCAATTTCGAAAAATGCCGTAAAAGCGTGACTTTCGATTTTCGGGCACATACTTTCGGAAAGCTGAATGCAAAATGTTGGGAATATTCACCAACAATATGGATCGTCCTTTCGGATGACAGCCGGGGCCAGCCCGCCTAGTGCAACGGCAATGGCGCTGGACCGCATCACCCTTACCCATTTCCGCAATCATCCGGCCACCCGGCTGGAGGGAACGGCCAAGTTCAATCTGCTGGTGGGCGAAAATGGCGCGGGCAAGACCAACGTGCTTGAGGCACTCTCGCTGCTGGCCCCTGGGCGCGGCCTGCGCCGCGCAGCGCTGACCGAACTGCCAAGCCAGCAAGGCGATGGCGGCTGCGCGGTAAGCGCCGAGCTGGTTGGCGGGGTGCAACTTGGCACCGGAATCCGGCCGGAACGCCCCGGTCGCCGGGTCGCCCGCGCCAATGGGGCGGAAATTGCCGCCCTCGCCCTGTCCGAATGGCTCAGCATCGGCTGGCTGACCCCGGCGATGGACCGGCTGTTTGCTGAAGGCGCCGGATCGCGCCGGCGGTTTCTAGACCGGCTGGTACTGGCGCTTGAACCCGGCCACGCCAAGCAGGCGGCACGGATGGAAGCCGCACTGCGCGAGCGCAACCGGCTGCTGGTCGAACCCTCTGAACCGGACCCGGCCTGGCTCGATGCCTTGGAGCAGCAACTGGCCGAGGCCGGCGCGCTGGTAGCCCAGGCGCGCGCGCGGCTGATCACGGCCCTGGCCGAGCGGCTGGCGCTGTTACCGGAGGCACCCTTTGCCCGGCCCGAGCTGACCTATCGGGCCGGCGGGCCGCTGGAAGCGGGCGTCCTCGCGGCCGAACTACAGGCCACCCGCCGCCGCGATCGCAGCGCAGGCCGCACGCTCACGGGGCCGCATCGCGATGAGCTGGAAGTGGTCATGGCCGGCAAGGGACAGCCCGCTGCGGCCTGCTCCACCGGGGAGCAGAAGGCACTGCTGATCGCAATCACGCTGGCCCATGCCGACCTGCTGGAAGATCGCCGACCGGCGCTGCTGCTGCTGGACGAGGTGGCCGCACACCTCGACCCCGTCCGCCGCGCAGCGCTGTTTGACCGGCTGCGCAGCGGCCCGGCGCAGGTCTGGCTGACGGGGACCGAACTGGCCCCGTTCGACGCGATTGCAAACGAAGCCACAATTTGGCGGGTCATCGGCGGGGCGGTCGAGCAGATCTGACCGAAGCGTCAGGATTACTTTTTGGGCAATGCCCCGGCGACGTCATCCACCGTCTCTGCCACCATCGCGTCGATCCCGGCCAGCGTCGGGTGAATCCGATCAGCCTGGATCAGGTCTGGCCGGCCAATCAGCGGCTGCATGAAGAATGGCACCAGCGTGGCCCCATGTTTCTTTGCCAGCGCCGGGTAGATCGGATCGAACTGCGCGCGATAGTCAGCGCCAAGATTGGGCGCCGAAAGCATCCCCATCAGCACCACCGGAATTCCCCTGGCCCTCAGCTTGCCCAGCATTTCATCGAGGTTCTTGCGGGTCTCCGCCGGCGACAGCCCGCGCAGCATGTCGTTGCCGCCAAGGCTGATTATCACCAGCGCAGGCGGATTTCCGAGACTATTCAGCGTGAAATCGAGCCGACCCAATCCGCCCCCGGTGGTATCACCCGAGACGCCGGCATTGGTAATCCGCGCGTTGATGCCCCGGGCGCGCAAGGCGTTTTCCAGCCGCGCCGGATAGCTCTGCCCCGGCTCCAGTCCGTAGCCGGCAAAGAGGCTGTCACCCAGCGCGACGATCCGCAGCTCATCACCCATAACCGGCAATTCGGGTGCGGCGCTGGCGGCTATTTCGGCCGGCGGCGTGGCCGGTTGCTCCGATCCGCAGGCACCCAGCACAAAGGCCAGTGCGAGAGGGCTTGCAAGAAGGCCTGCGGATTTCCATTTCATGTTGCGACTTTCCTTAGTTCGTTTCCTCTTAGCTATGGCCATTCGCTGACGTGACAAGTCCCAATCCGGCGATCAGCGCCACAAACCTTACCCTCACGCTCGGCACTGGCGAGGCGGCGACCCAAATCCTGCGCGGGATCGACCTGACCGTGCCGCTTGGGCAGACCCTGGCACTGCTGGGCCCGTCAGGCTCTGGCAAGAGCTCGCTGATGGCAGTGCTCTCTGGCCTCGAACGGGCCAGCGGCGGGCAACTGACCGTGGCGGGTGAGAATTTTGCCGCGCTTGATGAGGACGCCCTGGCCGCCGCCCGGCGCGGCCGGATCGGCATCGTGCTCCAGGCTTTCCACCTGCTGCCGACAATGACCGCGCTCGAAAACGTCATGACACCGCTTGAGCTGGCCGGGATCGACGATGCCCGCACCCGCGCTGAGGCCGAGCTGTCCGCCGTAGGCTTGGCCCACCGCCTGCATCACTATCCCACCCAGCTTTCGGGCGGTGAGCAGCAGCGTGTGGCGATTGCCCGCGCGCTCGCGGGCCGCCCGGCGCTGGTCTTTGCCGATGAGCCGACCGGCAACCTCGATGGCACGACGGGCGGCGGGATCGTCGACCTGCTGTTCGCTCGCCGGGCCGAAACCGGGGCCACGCTGGTAATCATCACGCACGATCCGGGGCTTGCCGCGCGGTGCGAACGCGTGGTGACCCTGGCCGATGGCCGCATCGCGAGCGATAGCGCCCAGTGAGCCCCCCCGCCCTTCCCTGGACGACCGCCTGGACCATTGCCCGGCGCGATCTTTCGGCGCGGTTCCGAGGCCTGCGCTTGCTGCTCGCCTGCCTGTTCCTGGGCGTCGGTGCGCTGGCGGCAATTGGCACCCTGACCGGCGCGATCGAGCGTGAGCTTAAGGATCGCGGCCAGACCATCCTGGGCGGCGATGTCCAGGTGGAAGTGTGGCAGCGCGGCGCCAATGCCGCCGAGCTCGCCGGAATGGCACGCTATGGCAAAGTTTCCGGTGGCACGCGGCTCCAGGCCATGGCCAGCCATGGCGACATGGTCGTGCCGATCGAGCTCAAGGCGGTCGATCTGGCCTGGCCATTGGTGGGTCAGCTCAAGTTGACTGACGGGCGCAAGGTCGGCGCGCCGGCGCCCGGCGAAGCCTGGGTTTCGGCTGATGCACTGGCCCGACTGGAGCTGGCCGCGGACGGCAGCTTCACCATTTCCGGCCAGATGCTGAAGGTCGCGGGAGTGATTGCCGACGAGCCGGACCGGCTGAGCGAAGGCTTTGCCCTCGGCCCGACGGTGATCGTCGATGCGGGTTTTCCGGGCCGCGCCGGTTTGACTGCGCCCGGCTCGATGTTCCGCAGCAAGTACCGCCTGTTGCTGCCCGCAGGGCGCGATCCCGTCGCCACGATTGACGCTCTCAAGGCTGAATTCCCCAAATCCGGTTTCACTTACCGACAGCGTGACCGCGCTGCGCCCGGGGCAGACCGCTTTGTCAGCCGCATGGGAGAGTTCCTGGTGCTGGTCGGACTGACCGCCATGGCGATTGCCGGGATCGGCATCGGCGGCGGGGTCTCCTCTTACCTGGAAGCACGTCGCAATGGTATTGCCACGCTGAAAGTACTGGGCGCAACGAGCACCGACATAACCCGGATCTACCTGCTGCAACTGCTGGCCGCCGCGCTGGCCGGCAGCCTCGCCGGCCTCACTGCCGGAATCATGGTCATGCCGCTGCTTGGCCAGGCCCTGGGTGCGCTGTTGCCAGTTGCGCCGGGCCTCGTTTTCGACTGGTCGGCACTAGCCCGGGCGACAGCTTATGGCCTGCTGGTGGGCCTGGTTTTCGCCGCCCCGCCGCTACTGGCCGCGCGGCGCTTTCCTGCGCTTGCCCTGATGCGCGCTCGAGTCTCGCCACTGGCCGGTCAGCTGCGTGAGGCGGCCTGGCCGGTGGGCCTGGGCTTTGCCGCCATCATCGTGTTGACCCTGGCGAGCGCTGCACAATTGCCGGTCACCGCCGGGTTCCTCGCCGGCGCGATTGCCGTCCTCGGGCTGCTCGGCCTGCTCGGCCTGGGCATCCGCAGGCTGGCCGCGCGGCTGCCGCGACCCAATCGCCCGCTGCTGCGGCTGGCGCTCTCTAACCTTCACCGCCCCGGCGCGCAGACCGGCGCGCTGGTTACGGCGCTGGGTTTCGGCCTGTCCGCCTTCGTCCTTCTGGCAGTGATCCAGACCAGCCTTGAGGCCAATATCGCCAGCCGCGTGCCACAGCGCGCACCGGACTATTTCATGCTCGACCTGCCGCGTGACCGGGCTGCCGAAATGGAGCGGATCGTCCAGGCCGCTGCCCCCGGCGCCACGATCCGCAAAGTCCCGGCACTGCGCGGTGCGATCCTGGCCTATGGGCCCGAAAACGCGATGACCCGCGTCGCTGATCTCAAGGAAATTCCGGATGGCGCCTGGCCGCTGCGGGGTGAACGCGGACTGACCTATTCCCCGACCTTGCCCGAAGGCAATTCTTTGATAGCCGGAGAATGGTGGCCGGCGGACTATTCGGGCGAGCCGCTGGTCTCGGTCGACGAGGAACTGGCCAATGCGATCGACCTCAAGATCGGGGACAAGATCACCATCGGCATCCTGGGGGTTGAGCGCAGCGCACGAATTGCCTCGCTGCGGCGGATCGACTGGGACAACATGGGCTTCAACTATGTGCTGGTCTTCTCACCCAACACGCTGGCCGATGCGCCGCACAACCTGGCCGCAACCATTGACCTGCCTGCCGGTGCGGAACGCGCCGTGCTGCTGCCGCAATTGCTGCGCGCCTTCCCGTCCAGCTCGGTGATTGAGGTGGGCGGTGTGTTGCAGCAGGCTCGTACACTGCTGACCCAGGTTTCGACCGCGATCCTGGCTGCTGCTTCGGTTGCGGTGCTGGCCGGGATTGCCGTGCTGCTGGGTGCGATTGCGGCAGCACGGGCCAGCCGGCTGTATGATAACGTGATCCTGCGCGTGCTCGGCGCCAGCCGGCGGCAATTGCTGGGCTTGCAACTGGCCGAATATGGGCTGCTGGCACTATTGCTGGCCGGGGTAGCTCTGGCGCTGGGATCGGCGATTGGGTGGCTGGTCATCACCCAGCTGTTCGAGTTCGACTGGCTGCCCAACTGGCCGCAGGTAATGGCTGTGCTGGGCGCCGGACTGCTGCTGACCGTGACCTTCGCCCTGGCCGGTTCGCTACCGCTGCTGCGCGCCAAACCGGCGCAGGCGCTGCGCGAATTGTAAGGCTGCACACTTGATCGCCGGGGCTTAAGGGCTACATCCACAGCATGTACATCGAAACCGAAACCACCCCGAACCCCGCTACGCTGAAGTTCCTGCCCGGGCAGGAAGTGATGGTGGGCGGCGGCACCCGTGACTTCCGTGACGAGACGGATGCCGCTGCCTCGCCGTTGGCCGAAACCCTGTTCAGCCTGGGCGATGTCACGGGCGTATTCTTCGGGCGCGATTTCGTATCGGTTACGGCCGGGCCGGGGGTCGATTGGTCGGCGCTCAAGCCGCAAGTGGTGGCGATCCTGCTCGATCACTTCGTCAGCCAGGCACCGCTGTTCCATGTGCCAGCCGGCAACGGCATTGTCGTCCCGGCAGAAGATGACGGCGATCATGGTGACAATCCGGCCGATGCCGAGGTGGTTGCGCAGATCAAGGAGCTGCTGGAAACCCGGATCCGCCCGGCTGTGGCCAATGACGGCGGCGACATTGCCTATCGGGGGTTTCGCGAGGGCGTGGTCTACCTCTCGATGCAAGGCGCCTGTTCGGGCTGCCCTTCGTCCACCGCCACCCTCAAGCACGGCATCGAGAGCCTGCTCAGGCATTACGTGCCCGAAGTGACCGAAGTCCGCGCGGCCTGATCGGCGCACAAACAGGGGAATTGCAGCAATGAGCACGCCGCTGGACGCCGCCGCACTTGACCAACTGTTCCGCACGGCGCGGACCTATAACGGCTATCTCGACAAGCCAGTGTCGACCGAACAGCTCCACGCCATCTGGGACCTGATGAAGTACGGACCGACCAGCGCCAACATGCTCCCGGCGCGGCTGGTCTGGTGTGTTACCGATGAAGCCAAGGCAAAGCTGGCCGCCTGCTGCATGCCCGCCAATGCCGAGAAGATCCTCAAGGCCCCGGTCAGCGTGGTCCTCGGCATGGACCTCGATTATCATGAGCAGCTGCCGTGGCTGTTCCCGCACACCGATGCCAAGGCCTGGTTCGATGGCAACGAACCGCTGCGCGAGGTTTCGGCGATGCGCAATTCCAGCCTGCAAGGGGCCTATCTCATCCTTGCCGCGCGCGCGCTGGGACTAGATACCGGGCCAATGTCGGGCTTTGCCAACGATGCGGTCGATGCCGCATTCTTTGCCGATACACCGCGAGTGAAGAGCAATTTCATCTCGACCCTGGGCTATGGCGACCCGGCGACGATCTTCGAGCGCAGCCCGCGTCCCGATTTCGGCACTTTCAATCGGATCGTGTGACGCGCTAACAGGCGCGTGATGCGAACACTGGTGATCGATAGTGCGACCGAGGCCTGCTCGGTCAGCCTGTTTAACGGTACGGACCTGATCGACGGGGATCTGCGCCTGCTTGGGCGCGGCCATGCCGAACAACTGGTACCAATGATCGCCGCGCTGCCGGGGAGCGGCCGGGCTGACCGGATCGCCGTGGCGCTTGGGCCAGGCAGCTTTACCGGGCTCAGGGTCGGGTTGGCCGCTGCACGCGCGCTGGCCCTGGCCTGGCAGGCCGAACTGGTCGGCTATCCTTCCTTGGCGTTAGTCGCTGCAATGGCCCGCGACGAACGCGGGGCGCAGCCGGTCACTGTGGCGATGACCGGCGGCCACGGGGAATGGTTCGTGCAAAGCTTTGCTGCAGATGGCCAGCAGCGCGCGCCGCTTACTTCTCTGTCACCTGCGGCCGCTGCCGCGACAGCGACCGAGCCGCTGGTCGCCGGCAGTCAGGCCGAAGCGCTGGTGGCGGCGCGTGGCAGCGGCACGGCCCGGCCACTGTGGCCCGATGCGCGAGCTTTTGGCCTGCTTGATCCAGCCCACCTCACCCATGACGTGTCCTTGCTCTACGGCCGCGCGCCCGATGCCCGGCTGCCCGCCGTATGATCAGTCCGGTAGACGATATCGACGGGATTATGGCAGTGATGCATGCTGCCTTCGATCCCGCCTATGGCGAGGCCTGGACGCGCCGGCAGGTAGAAGATGCACTGGTGGTCGGCAGTTCCCATTACACCCTGGCCAAGGTTGCCGGCGAGTCCGCCGGGTTCACCTTAGTGCGGCGGGGGTTCGAGGAAGACGAGCTGCTGTTGATTGGTGTGGCACCACAGTTTCGCGGTCGCGGCCTGGGCAAACAATTGTTGCAGGAATGCCTGACCACTGCGCGGCAGCGCGGCGCACACCAGGTGCTGCTTGAAATGCGACGCGGTAATCCGGCGGGAGCACTTTATCGCGCCGCTGGCTTTGTCCAGGTCGGCGAACGGCTGAACTATTATCGCACCCCGGGCGGAGAACGGCTCGACGCCATTACTTTCAGCTGCCCACTTTAACTCAAATATCAACCTTTCACTTTCACTTCCGGAAGTTAGTTGATATGAGGCTTGGCACCAGCAAAGTTCCATTCTACGCTTTTGAATATTCTGGCTCTGTGTAACACAACAAAAAATCAGGTCGTCAAACAAGAAAGGGGACGGACATGGATCTGCCGCAGTCCGATATGAATGAAGCCCTCATCACACTGACTTCGGACATTGTCGCTGCGCATGTCAGCAACAACAGCGTTTCTGTGGATGATGTGCCAACGCTGATCAGTAAGGTCTATGGCGCGCTTGCCGGTCTGGGCCAGACTGCGGCTCCGGTAGCTGAAGAAGCGCTAAAGCCGGCGGTTTCGATCCGTGCATCGGTCAAGGCGGACTACATCGTCTGCCTCGAAGATGGCATGAAGCTTAAGATGCTGAAGCGCCACCTGATGACGCATTACAACATGACCCCGGAACAGTATCGCGCCCGCTGGAACCTGCCGGCCGACTATCCGATGGTGGCTCCGGCCTATGCCGAGAAGCGCCGCGAACTGGCGGTCAAGATCGGGCTCGGCCGCAAGCCTGGCCAGAAGCGCGGGCGCAAGCCCAAAGCCAAGGGCTGATCGGGACAATCCGTCCGTGACAGTTGAAGAATCGGCCCGCCGGGTTCATATCCGGCGGGTTGATTAGTATTGAAGGCCCGGCGTGCACCAGACCATCGACATTGAAGCGCTTTGCGCCGAACGAGGCCTCAGGATCACTGAGCAGCGCCGTGTCATCGCTAAGGTATTGTCAGAAAGCGACGATCACCCGGACGTGGAGAAGCTTCACGAGCGCGCGGTCGCGGTCGATCCGCGCATTTCGATTGCCACGGTCTATCGCACGGTCCGTCTGTTCGAAGAGGCCGGAATTCTTGATCGCCACGATTTCGGCGATGGCCGTGCCCGTTATGAGGCCGCGCCCGAAGCTCATCACGATCACCTGATCGACGTTGAAACCGGCAAGGTGATCGAATTCGTCGATCCCGAACTAGAAGCCCTTCAGCGTCAGATCGCCGAGAAGCTGGGCTACCGCCTGGTCGATCACCGGATGGAGCTGTACGGTGTGCGGCTCGGCCGCGAGGGCCAGTAAGCAGCACATGGCCGTCGCGCTCAGCCCGCCGCGCCGCTTTCCGCTGCTGGGCTGGCTCCGGGTAACGCTCCGCCTTTCGGCGATGCTCCTGCTGCTGTTAGCCTGCGTGCCAGCCTATTACCTGGCCCGCCCATTTACCCGGCACAACCCGGTGCCCCGCTTCTTTCTGGGCGGGATCGCGACCATCGCCGGCGCACGGCTGACAGTGCACGGCGAGAAGGTCCACCGCGGCGCGTTCCTCCTCGCCAATCATGTTTCTTGGCTCGACATTCCGGTGATTGCCCGCACCACCGGCTCGGCGTTTGTCGGCCATGATGGCCTCGCCACAATGCCGCTGCTCAAATGGCTTTGCCAGATGAACGACACCGTGTTCGTCGCCCGGCATGATCGCCGCAGCGTGGCTCGCCAGGTCGAAGATGTGCGCACCGCGATCCGTGACACCGGGGCGCTGACGATCTTCCCTGAAGGCACAACCAGCGATGGTACCGGCCTGTTGCCGTTCAAGAGCTCGCTGCTGTCGGCCCTTGAGCCCCTGCCCGAGGGGATTGCGGTCCAGCCGGTGCTGCTCGACTTCGGGCCCGAAGCGGCCGAGATTGCCTGGGTCGGCGTCGAACACGGAGTGGACAACTTCCTGCGCTTGCTGGCCCGTCGCCGGCCAATCGACATTGCCGTGCACTTCTTGCCGGTCCTGAACGGCGAGCAACTGCGCGACCGCAAGGCGATGGCTGCAGCCGCGCGCGAGGCCATGCTGGGCCGGCTCGCGGGATAAGGCTTCAAAAGCCGCGCGGTTTCGCGTATCGGCGCCGCCCATGCGCTCCACCACGCCTCCCCGGACCTATCGGGTCAAAAGCTTCGGTTGCCAGATGAACGTCTATGACGGCGAACGCATGGCCGAGCTGCTGGGCGAGCAGGGCATTGTCCCGGCACCCGAAGGTGAAGACGCCGACCTGGTCGTGCTTAACACCTGCCACATCCGCGAGAAGGCGGCGGAAAAGGTCTACTCCGATATCGGCCGGTTAAAGCGTGAGGATGGCACGAGCCCGCTGATCGCCGTCGCCGGTTGCGTTGCCCAGGCCGAGGGCGACGAAATCATGAAGCGGGCACCAAGTGTCAGCATGGTGGTTGGCCCCCAGGCCTATCACCGCCTGCCGGGGATGATCGCCGAAGCCGTCGAAGGCCGCCGCGCAGTTGATACCGACATGCCGGCTGAGACAAAGTTCGATGCCCTGCCGGCTCGGCGCAAGGTTGGCCCCAGCGCCTTCCTGACCGTGCAGGAAGGGTGCGACAAGTTCTGCACTTATTGCGTGGTGCCCTATACCCGCGGAGCAGAAGTATCTCGCCCATTCAGTGATCTGGTGACCGAAGCAAACAAGCTGGTTGAGGCCGGCGCGCGCGAGATCACGCTGCTGGGGCAGAACGTCAATGCCTGGCGGGACTCTGAGCGCGATGCCGATGATCGCGGCCTCGAAAGGCTGATCGAGGCACTGGCCGCGATCCCCCAGCTGGCGCGCATCCGCTATACCACCAGCCACCCCAACGACATGACACAAGGGTTACTCAAGGCACACCGCGATGTACCCAAGCTGATGCCATTCCTGCACTTGCCGGTGCAAG
>Ga0315902_10000926_pt1 | contig 48277 bp, 53 predicted proteins | sample LakEriMetagenome_9_FD_203523 | JGI IMG/M metagenome (GOLD analysis project Ga0315902, IMG submission 203523) | Freshwater fungal communities from buoy surface, Lake Erie, Ohio, United States - Buoy 12 MA117 | ecosystem: Environmental > Aquatic > Freshwater > Lake > Lake biofilm | place: USA... | reverse complement strand
CACCTTATGAAGTTGAAAATAGCGAGGTAGAAAAGATTCTCAAAAAAATTGTTGCCCTAGGCTTACTCAGCAAGTTCGGAATGGTGGCAATTGAAAGAGATTCAAAATCAAAGGCATTCTCATGGCCTGCTGGTTTATCAGAAGCAAAGGTTCGCTCATATGGCGCAGGTGCTATTCACTACGGCGTGTTAAGTGAGCACAATCAGTCAAAAAATGGCTAACTGCGCAATTAGTTGCTAGCGTTTTACTCATGAGACGCGTGGTATGTCCTGGATCATTTGATCCAATTACAAATGGACACCTAGATATCATTGCGCGAGCCTGCTCCTTATTTGATGAAGTAGTAATTGCAGTGTTGGTCAATCAAACCAAAAGTTCACTATTTACAGTAGAGGAGCGAATTGAGATGATCAAAGAGGTCACTACCAGGTTTAGCAATGTCAAGGTTGATTCTTGGTCAGGTTTATTGGTGGATTATTGCCGCACAAACAAAATTCCAACTATTGTCAAAGGCCTGAGAGCAGTAAGTGATTTTGATTATGAATTACAAATGAGCCAGGTAAATCTGCAATTACAAGGAGTTGAAACCTTGTTTATGTCTACCGCACCATCACACTCATTCTTATCCTCATCACTTGTAAAAGAGATTGCTAGCTACGGTGGAGATGTATCGGCATATATGCCTGCAGCCATAGTTGATAAGTTAAAATCTAGAGTTAAGCGAAAGGAGTAGCGATGGATGCAGTTGAAAATTTAGAGGCAGCAATTGCCATGGTTGAAGAGGCGCGGTCAGTGCCACTTTCAGCCTCCTGTGTCTTAAATCGAAGTGAGATGCTGCAACTGCTGGATCAAATAAAGCTCTCCTTTCCAAGTGACTTAGCCAAAGCAATCTCGATTTTAAGAGATAAAGATGAAATTCTTGAAAATGCTCATAAGCAAGCAGATGGTGTCATCGCCCAGGCTCGAGATGAGGTAGCAAGGTTGGTGGAGCAAACCACAATTGTTGCCAACGCAAGAAAAGAAGCTAATCGAATTCTTGCAGAGGCAACCGCTGAGGGTAAGAAAAATCAAGAAGAGATTGATGAATATGTAGATGCTAGGTTGGCTACGCTTGAAGTTATTCTCAATAAGACTTTGGATGTCATTAGTAAAGGTAGAGATCAGTTAGGTGGGGTTGAAACAAAGCACGCACTATCTGACCTAAATAAGTAGTTTTATGGCACGTTCAATTTATCTGTTCAATACCCATGACCTGCCACACCGGGCGGGTGAGATGCGGGAGTATCAATTGGATCTAAAGATCCCGGAAGCAGTCGGTGTTGAGCTGCTCTCAGTTAAAACTGGTGAAGTTATTGAGCTTGATCTGCGTGTGCAATCAGTTGATGAAGGGGTACTTGCAACAGGGCGTGTGATGGCCACCGCTACTGGGGAGTGCACTAGATGTTTAGCGCCTATCAATTGGCCGATTGACGAGAATTTTACTGAGCTTTATTACTATGAAATTGTTGGCGGGAAATCAAATGGTAAGCGGGGCTCTAAATCAAAGGCTGAAAAGGAAATTGATTTAGACCTAGAGGAAGATGATTTAAGTTTTATGGTTGGCGATGATATTGATTTAGAGCCTGCCATAAGAGATGCAGTTATCTTGAATCTAGCGGTCAATCCTCTTTGCCGCGAAGATTGCCCAGGTCTTGCTGAAAAGCAAGGAGAAAACTGGGCATATCTGCCAGCAGATCAAGATCAAACCCCAATCGATGAGCGATGGGCAGGCCTGAAGGATTTCCCGCTTAAAAACTAATCGTTTTTACAAGATCTGACTTTTCGTAGATAATTCTCACCTTGCGCAAAGCGCAGCAAACAAGGAGCAATGATCATGCCAGTACCAAAGCGAAAAATGTCGCGAGCACGCACTCGCTCTCGACGTAGTATGTGGAAGACAACTCCTGCACACCTTGCAACTTGTCAGCAATGCCAACAACCAAAGTTGCAACACACTGCTTGCCCAACCTGCGGAACTTATAACCGTCGACAGGTTTTAGAGGTCTGATCTGTACTCTGACCTAACCGAGCAACTCGGGATATCGGTTAAGGAAGAGTTGCTTGAACTTGCATTAACGCACCGATCATTTTCATATGAAGCAGGTGGCATTCCCACTAATGAGCGATTAGAGTTTTTAGGCGATTCGGTATTAGGCCTTGTTGTTACCGATGAGCTCTATAAAAGATTTCCTGAGTTGGATGAAAGTAGATTAAGCCCACTTAGGTCTGGTGTAGTTAATATGCGAGCACTTGCCCAAATCGCTCGAGACTTAAAACTTGGTGAACATTTAAGAATTGGTAAAGGCGAAGAGGCAACAAACGGTCGTGACAAAAACTCGATATTGGCAGATTCACTTGAAGCCTTAGTAGGCGCAATTTATTTGCAACATGGTTATAACAAGAGTGCTGAAATTGTACTTAAGTGGATGATGCCATCACTAGAGGCGGTATCCACACTGGGAGCTGCCTTAGATGGTAAGACTGCATTACAAGAGATTGCAGCTATTTTAAATTTGCCATCACCTGAGTATGAGATTGTTGAATCAGGACCAGACCATGATAAAAGTTTTGTGGCAGTCGCAATAGTTGGTAGCGAAAAGTTTCCAAGCGGTGAAGGCAAAAGTAAGCGCGAAGCAGAACAAGCAGCAGCCAAACTGGCTCATGAAGTACTGAGCAGTCGCAGCAAAAATAAGTAATTATTAAATAGTTTCATGCCAGAATTACCTGAGGTTGAAACGGTTAGAAGCGGGCTTGAAAAATATATTCTGGATAAAAAGATAGCTACTGCTGAAAGTTTTCATCCTAGGGCGGTAAAGCCAGGCTCAATTGCTCCACTCGATCGGGTTATCGGTGCAAAGATTAATGCAGTTAAGCGTCGTGGAAAATTCTTATGGCTGGAGTTAGATCGAGATTTTGCCTTAGTTGCTCATCTTGGAATGAGTGGTCAACTATTAGTCCAACCAGCATCAGCACCACTGCAAAGCCATTTAAGAGCTAGGTTTTCTATAGTAGGTAGGTTTAAGAGTGGCTCTGACCAAATTAGGTTCATTGATCAGCGGACATTTGGCTGGTTATCTGTTGAGGAGTTTATTGGCGAGGTACCAACTAGCGTGGCTCACATTGCTACTGATCCTTTTGAAAAAACCTTTGATATTCGTAAAGTTATTGCTCGAATTAAGTCCAAAAAGTGTGCAATTAAGCCGGCTATTTTAAATCAAGAGATAGTAAGTGGAATTGGCAACATTTATGCTGACGAAGCGTTATGGCGAGCAAAGATTCATCCAGAGGTGGTTTGCGAGGATTTATCCGAGATAGAAATAAAGAAAGTTATTACCTCGGCAATCAGTGTTATGAAATCTGCCATAAAATCTGGCGGCACATCATTTGATGAGCAGTATAAAAATGTGAATGGTGAAAGCGGATATTTTTCCCGCTCCCTGAAGGTATATGGTCGAGAAGGGGAGAAATGTTCCAGATGTGGCAGCGCTATCCACAGAATAGCCTTTGCTAATCGCTCATCTCATTTTTGTCCGTGTTGCCAACGGTAGGTGAGCGGGATTTTTCTGGTTTTTAGATAGGTTTGCGCCTATGAGGGCGAAGCTATGTATCTAAAGAGTATGAACCTAAAAGGGTTCAAATCCTTTGCATCCTCAACCACACTCAATTTCGAACAAGGCATTACCTGCGTCGTGGGGCCAAATGGATCTGGTAAATCCAATGTAGTCGATGCTCTTTCATGGGTTATGGGTGAGCAAGGTGCTAAGTCTTTGCGTGGCGGGAAAATGGAAGATGTTATTTTCGCTGGCACCTCTGGTAGAGCACCACTAGGTCGAGCTGAGGTATCGGTAACGATCGATAATGCTGATGGCGTACTCCCAATTGATTTCTCTGAGGTAACAATTACCCGTGTTCTGTTTCGAAATGGCTCATCTGAATACTTACTAAATGGTGAGACTACAAGATTATTAGATATTCAAGAGTTGTTAAGTGATAGCGGTATTGGTCGAGAGATGCATGTGATTGTTGGCCAGGGACAATTGGACGCAATTTTACTTGCCAATCCAGAGGAGCGAAGAGCATTCATTGAAGAGGCAGCTGGTGTACTTAAGCACCGAAAGCGTAAAGAGAAAGCGATTCGAAAATTAGATTCGATGCAAACAAATCTTGCGCGCATTCAAGATTTAACTGTGGAGCTTCGAAGGCAATTACGCCCATTAGGTAAGCAGGCGGAGGTGGCAAGAAAAGCCTCAGTAATCCAATCTGATGTCAGAGATGCCAAACTCAGATTGCTAGCTGACGATCTAACCCGTATGCGAAGTGCGATGGAAGTTGAGGTTGCTGATGAGAATGTATTACGTGATCGCAAGGAACAGGTGGAGCGTGAACTAAATACTGCAAGATCACGTGAGGTTGAATTAGATGCGATCGCTGCCAGTGAGAACCCTCAGTTAATTACAGCACAAGAAAACTTTTATCGACTTACTGCTCAGCGAGAGCAGATTCGCGGTGTTCAAAATCTTGCTTCGGAACGTGCCAGATTTTTGGCAGAGGAGGCAGAGGAAGCAAAAGCAGTCGGTAGAGATCCAAAAGCATTAGAGGATGAAGCTCGCGCTTTAAGAGAGGAAGAATCTGCCCTTGCGGCCCAAGTAAGAATTTCACAAGAACAGTTACAAGTTGATTCAAATTCGCTAAAGGCAATTGAAGATCAACTTGCATTAGAAGAAAATCGTGTCTCAGCATCCCTGCGAGCAATTGCTGATCAACGTGAAGGAACTGCTCGACAAGAGGGCCATATCAATGGACTTCGGTCCAGAATTGATGCAACAACTGGGGAGATAACTCGGTTAACAACAGCGACGCAATCAGCCGAGGCAAGATTGAAAAGCTATCGCGAAAGTTTTGCATTAATTGAAACTCAAATCTCATCACTAACAGCATCAGAGCCAGGACTAGATGCCTTGTTTAATAAATTAAAAATTGATTTAAAAGCAGCTGAGGGTGAATTACAGAGGCTGACTGAAAAATTACAATCATCTGAGAAACTTAGGGCAGGTTCTTTAGGTAGATTGACCGCTTTTAAAGAGATTACTGAATTAGTCGCCGCCTCTCAAAATGCAGATTTGATCGAGAAAATTTCAATTCTTACCTCAAATTGCGAGGCGGAGGTAAGCAAAGTTTCAGCAGATTGTGATCGAATCAAGTTTGATCTAGTGTCAGTCCAGGAACGAGCTAATGGCGTTAATCGTGAATACGAAGTAGCGCTTTCAAAGTTAAACGACTCTGATGCAGCTATGACTGGCTTGGCAGAGCAGTTAGCAGTAGCAGGTCAGAACGTGAAAAACACTAGTGAAGAGTTGGACCGTTTAAATTCAGCACTAAGTGCTGCCAGTGAACAACGGACCTTTGATGAGCGAGATTTAGCAGCAGCAATTGCCCAATTTGAATCCCATCAAGCTCCATTAGAGCCAGATTTAACTCATTTAGAGGACCTAAGGTCTCAGGTATCTAGCGCAAGATCTAAAGAGGTTGAGGCCCGCTTGAGTTTACGAACAATAGAAGAACGCAAAGATGCGGTATCACAACGTGCTATTGCTTTAGAAAACCAAGCAACTGCAGAGCGGGAAGCTGCTTCAAGATCTATATCTCGAAGAGAGAATAGAGCCCAAGCTGCAATCACAGCACAAGAGATTGCCGATACCGCCTATGAAGCACTTATCCAGATTGAATCATCGATTTCAAAAGCAGGTGCTGAGCGAGAGAGATTAGAGATTTCACGATCTGAGCGTGAAGGTGAGATATTGAATTTAAGAACGATCGGAAGAGAGCTTGCAATTGAACTTGAACGATTGACCTCAAGTGTTCATAAAGATGAAATTGCTCGTGCTGAACAGCGTTTAAGAATTGAACAATTAGAGAACAAAGCGGTTGAGGAGTTAGGTGTTGATGTTTCAACATTATTAAGTGAGTACGGTCCTCATAATGATGTCCCCACATTTTACGAAAATGAACAGGGAGAGTTTGTGCCAGGGGATTTAATTCCTTATCGAAGAGATCAACAGGAGAAGCGATTGGTCCAGGCTGAGCGATCATTAACTCTATTGGGCAAGATTAATCCACTCGCTCTTGAAGAGTACTCCTCGCTAGAGGAGCGCTTGCGATATCTAGCTGAACAACTTGAAGATCTAAAGAAAACTAAAAAAGATCTGTTAGATATCATCAAAGAGGTAGATGATCGGGTTCAACAGATATTTACCCAAGCATATGAAGACACTGCTAGAGAGTTTGAAATTGTATTTGCTCGATTATTTCCTGGGGGTGATGGAAAGCTAATTCTGACCAACCCATCTGACATGTTGACTTCAGGTGTTGATGTTGAGGCTCGGCCACCAGGAAAGAGAGTTAAGCGACTATCACTCTTATCAGGTGGTGAGCGATCATTAGTTGCGGTTGCTCTTCTTATTGCGATCTTTAAGGCACGACCATCACCGTTCTACGTTATGGATGAGGTTGAAGCAGCATTAGATGACACCAACTTAGGAAGATTGCTTGGCGTATTTGAGGAGTTGCGAGAGAAATCTCAGTTAATCATTATTACCCATCAAAAGCGCACTATGGAGATTGCTGATGCACTATATGGCGTAACAATGCGAGGAGATGGTGTAAGTGAAGTTATATCCCAGCGCATTCGTGAAGTTGACGCAGTTTCTTAACAAAAGTAAATGAGTTTATTTAAACGATTACTAAACGCGGTTAGATCTGGCTCGGTTTCACAAGATCAATGGGATGAGATTCGAAGCGCCTTAATCAAAGCAGATCTAGGGGTTAAGTTAGTAGATCAAGTGATTGCACAAGCTAAATCAGCTAAACCAGAGGATGCTAAACAAGTAATTAAAGAGCAATTGTTGCAATGGCTTAGTAAGAAAGATCGTGACTTAAATCTTTCACCTAATGCTGTTAGTACAATTTTGATTGTAGGAGTTAACGGAACTGGTAAAACTACCACTACGGCAAAGCTTGCAAATTTAATTAAAAGCAAGGGTAACAAAGTTTTGCTTGCAGCTGGAGATACCTTTCGAGCTGCTGCAGTTGATCAATTACAATCTTGGGCTAGCCGAATAGATATTGAGGTTGTCGCAGGTGCCAGTAATGGCGACCCTGCATCGGTGGCATTCTCAGCAATCAGCAAAGCTAAGAGCGATCACTATGACTGTCTAATTGTTGATACTGCTGGAAGATTACATACTAAAAATAATTTAATGGCAGAGCTAGGAAAAATAATTAAAGTTATTGAAAAGCAAGCGCCTATAAATGAAACTTTATTAGTCATAGATGCAACCACTGGGCAAAATGGAATTAATCAGGCCAAGAGTTTTATTGAATCAGTTGGGATAACTGGGCTAATACTCACCAAATTAGATGGTGGGGCTAAGGGTGGAATTGGAATCGCCATAGAAAAGGAGTTTGGTTTACCTATCAAGTTCGCAGGTTGGGGGGAACAGGTAACAGATCTAGCTGCCTTTGACCCTGAGCAGTATCTGGACTCCTTGTTTGAATAGGTAACACAGTCTTAACAAATCAGACCAAACTGTCACTAAATGGAAACTTTAAAAGCCAATTGATTTAACCCATTTGGGCCACAGTAGGGCCATCTCAACGGCGAGGTTTTGCAATCAATACTGCGTAAGTGGTATCTGGCAATTGGAGATTTAATGGCTGAGGTTGTTCTAAATACTGGCGATACCGCATGGGTATTAGCCAGTACCGCTTTGGTGCTCTTAATGACACCTGGGTTGGCACTTTTCTATGGTGGCATGGTCCGCGCAAAAAGCGTTTTAAATATGATGCTGATGTCGATGGTGACTATCGGCATCGTTAGCGTTCTCTGGGTTATCTATGGTTTTAAATTAGCATTTGGATATGAAGCAAACTCACAGTGGTATGGCGAGTTTTCATTATCTGGATTAGGTAGTGCTGTTGATGAGCTGACAAACAACGGTGGGGTTTATCCAATCCCACTTCTCGCATTTGCTGCCTTTCAACTTATGTTTGCGATTATCACGCCAGCACTTATATCTGGTGCGATTGCAGATCGAACCAAATTCACCGCTTGGGCGCTATTTGTTGCAATTTGGGCCACCTTGGTTTACTTCCCTGTAGCTCACTGGGTATTTGCTTTTGGAAACAAGATTGGAGACACAGTAACTGGCGCAGGATTCTTAGCTGCGCGAGGAGTGCAAGATTTTGCAGGCGGAACAGCGGTGCATATAAATGCTGGTGCGGCTGGCCTAGCGATGGCAATTATTCTCGGTAGAAGAGTTGGCTGGCGTCGGGAATCGATGCGCCCACACTCACTTCCTCTAGTACTAATTGGTGCCGGATTACTTTGGTTTGGATGGTTTGGATTTAATGCTGGATCAGCCTTAGGAGCTAATGGAGTTGCTGCACTTGCATTGTTAAACACCCAAGTAGCCACCGCTGCTGCCGCTCTAGGCTGGCTATTAGTTGAAAAGATTAGAGATGGACATCCAACTTCACTTGGAGTGGCAAGTGGGGCGGTATCAGGTCTAGTTGCCATAACCCCAGCCTGTGCATTTGTTGCGCCATGGGCCGCAGTACTAATTGGGCTGATTGCTGGAATCCTTTGTGCATTAGCAGTTGGCCTAAAGTATCTATTTAATTTTGATGATTCATTAGATGTAGTTGGTGTTCACTTAGTTGGTGGGCTGTGGGGTTGTTTGTCACTAGGTTTCTTTGGCAGCAGTGCTGTCAACGGTTTAGGCCTTGATGGCATCTTCTATGGTGGTGGTACCACGCTACTTGGCAAACAAGCACTTGGTGCATTTTTTGTGCTTACCTATTCATTTATTGTCACTTTAATGATCGGCTATGCAATTGATAAGACAATTGGATTGCGGGTTAAAGAGGAGGCTGAAGTCTCTGGAATTGATTACGATCAACATGCTGAGACTGGCTATGAATTAACTACTAGTTCAAGAGGAGGTTACAGTTCATGAAGTTAATTACCGCAATTATCAAGCCACAAAAGCTAGATGCTGTTAAAGAAGCTTTAGTATCAGCTGGTATAACTGGAATGACAGTATCTGAAGCAAAAGGCTTTGGTCGTCAACTTGGACTCACTGAAGTTTATCGAGGAGCTCAGTACAAAGTTGATCTACTGCCAAAAATTAGATTAGAAGTTTTAGTCGCCTCAAGTATTGCCGACAAGGCAATTAAGGTAATCTCAGATGCAGCTAGAACGGGAAGTATTGGGGATGGCAAAGTTTGGGCTACCACAGTTGATTCAATTACCCGAGTTCGGACAGGTGAAAGCGGTGAAGCTGCAATCTAAATAAAATGTAAGATGCGTCCATGTTTGAAGCGTTGGGCCAGAGGTTTACCTCACTCTTCTCTGGCCTACGTGGCAAAGTTTCGCACTCTCAGTTAAACGACTTTGCAGTCGATGTAAAAAATGCCCTATTAGATTCAGATGTAGCGCTCTCAGTTGCGGAAAGCTTTTCAAATCAGCTTCTAGAAAAGTTCTCTCAAAACTCTGATGAAATCAATCGAAGTACAAATCCTTCACAAAAAATATTTCAGATAGTTAATCAACAATTAGTTGAAGTATTAGGCGGTTCTGCTCGCAGAGTTCGATACGCAAAAATCGCACCCACTGTGATTTTATTGACCGGTCTACAGGGAGCTGGAAAAACCTCATTTGCGGGCAAGTTGGCAAATTACTTAAAGAGTGAAGGAAATACTCCAATACTTGTTGCAGCAGATTTGCAGAGACCAAATGCGGTCAATCAATTACAAGTAGTTGGCCAGTCGGTAAAGATTCCAGTGTTTGCTCCAGAACCAGGTAATGGGATTGGCGATCCAGTATCGGTTGCAAAAGCAGGCGTTCAATACGCCAAAGAGAAACTCCACAATTTTGTGATCATAGATACAGCAGGTCGTAGTGGAATTGATCAGGAGTTGATGAACCAAATAGTCAATGTTCGAGATGCCGTAAAGCCTGATGAAATATTTTTTGTTGTGGATGCCATGACTGGACAGGATGCGGCATTAAGTGCAAAAGCATTTTCTGATGGAGTGGGCTTTGATGCAGTTGTGCTTACCAAACTCGATGGTGATGCCAGAGGTGGTGCTGCATTATCAATTGTTAGCCTCACAGGAAAGCCAATAATTTTCGCGTCAACTGGTGAAAAGGTCGGTGACTTCGATCTTTTCTATCCAGATCGAATGGCCTCAAGAATTCTTGGTATGGGAGATGTTGCATCCCTTGCCGAACAGGCAAAGCGAGCTATGCCCGAGGAGACGTCAAAGAAGCTAGAGGATAAGTTTACAAAAGGTGAAGAATTTACCTTCGAAGACTTCTTATCTCAGCTCGAGGCCATGAAAAATATGGGAAGCATGAGCAAACTTCTTGGGTTATTACCAGGTTCAGCTGCCATGAAAAAACAAATTGATAATTTTGATGAATCTGAGTTAGTACGAACAAGAGCAATTATTCAGTCTATGACACCACAAGAGCGCAATGAACCAAAGTTGTTAAACGGTTCCAGACGTTCACGAATTGCACGAGGTAGTGGCCGAGCAGTTTCTGAGATTAACTCATTAGTTGAAAGATTCACACAAGCTCAAAAAATGATGAAACAAATGCGTGGTGGAAATTTACCTCCAGGAGTGCCCAGCCTCGGTGGCACACCAAAGATGGCCAAGCCAACAAACATTCCAAAGAAGAAATCTAGATCTGGAAACCCAGCCAAACGGGCTCTAGAGCAGGGGTAGAAGCCAAATTTGGGTTTCTGTGCCACTGCTGGCAAGATTAGCCACCTGCTAACGGGACCCTCTAACCCATAGCAATATTTATCCGCAAGGTTAGCTCTGGAAGTAAACGCCCCCGCTGTTTACGAAAGAATAAACCGAATAATTTTCTACAAGGAGTTTTGTGTCAGTAAAAATTAAGTTAATGCGTCTTGGAAAGATCCGCACGCCTCATTTTCGAATTGTGATTGCAGATTCTCGTTCAGCAAGAAATTCAAAAGCAATTGAAGAAATTGGCCGATACTCACCAGCGGCAGAGCCATCCTTAATCGAAGTAAATTCAGAGCGAGTTCAGTACTGGTTAGGTGTTGGAGCTCAACCTACTGAGGCGGTGACTGCACTTCTTAAAATTACTGGTGACTACCAAAAGGCAAATGGTTTGCCAGGCAGTGAAGGCAGCCTTAAGCCACAGCCAATCAAGGTTGATAAGCGAGTTGCCTATGAAGCTGCTGTTAAAGAGGCGATGAACGAGCCAGCAGACGGTGCTACAACACTAAAGAAGAAAGCCGCAGAGAGATTAGCTGCTAAGAATGCGCCTGCAGTAGAGGAATCTGCTCCAGTAGATCAAACACCAGTTGCGCAAGAGGCACCTATTGCCGAACAACCAGCAGCTGAGCCAGTGACTGCTGAGACGGAACAGCCAGCAGCTGAGGTTGTTGCAGAAGCACCTGCAGAAGAAACTCCGCAAGCTTAAGTTAAATAAATACTCATGCTTAAGAAGGGTTCGTTCCTTCGGGAACTGCCTATTATTGTTGTTTCCGCATTGATAGTTTCTATCGTTGTTAAAACATTTCTACTTCACTTTTTTTACATTCCCACAGGCTCAATGGAAAATACCTTACAAATTGGTGATCGGATTGCTGTAAATAAGTTTGGGGCACTTTTTAGCGAGGTAAAACGAGGTGAGGTTGTTGTCTTTGGTGATCCAGATAATTGGTTAGGCCAAGTACAACAAACTGATGATCCAAAGCTGCTCGCTTTAATTAAATCTGGGTTGATAACTGTTGGAGTACTTCCAGATCCAGCTAAGCAGTATTTGATAAAACGAGTTATCGGTGTTGGTGGCGATAATGTCACCTGTTGTGATGCAGAAGGAAAGCTACAGGTTAATGGGGTTTCAATAAATGAGCCCTATATCTATAGTGGAGATAAACCTAGTGAAACTAAGTTCAATGTAGATGTGCCGGAAGGTTTTCTCTGGGTTATGGGTGATCATCGTGCTGCTAGCGCAGACTCTAGGTACCAACCTGATAGTGCCAATGAGGGAATGGTGCCACTTAGTAAAGTGGTAGGCCGCGCCACTTTTATTGTTTGGCCAATTAAAAACATAGCAATAATTGAAAAAGGTAAAGATTTAAAAGAGATACCAGTTAAACTCAATCCTTAATTTATGATTGAACGCACATTGCTGCAAGCAGGTATCAAAAGTATTGCGGGTGTTGATGAGGCTGGGCGAGGACCGTGCGCAGGTCCATTAGTTGTGGCAGCGGTCGTCCTGTCGGATCCCTTCTCGTTAGAACTTTCTCAGGTTAAAGATTCTAAAGAGCTTACTGAATCCAAGCGCGAAGAGCTCTTTGATGTTGTAATTGATAACTCAAGTTCGTATTCAATAATTGAGATCTCAACTGATGAAATAGATCAAATTGGATTGCATAAATGCAACATAGAGGGTATGCGCAGGGCAGTTAATGGCTTGTCGCAAATGCCTGAGTATGTATTGACAGATGGTTATTCAATTCCAGGACTGACAGTGCCAAATCTGTCGGTGTGGAAAGGAGACCAGGTCGCTATTTCCATAAGTGCAGCCTCTATTTTGGCAAAGGTTTATCGAGATCGCATCATGATTGAGCTAGATAAGCAATACCCTAATTACGGATTTGCTAGTCACAAAGGGTATATCACAGCACTACACACAGACTCAATTAAAAAATATGGAGTTCTACCAATACATCGCAAATCATTTTCAAATATTGCATCATTGTTGGGTTGATCAGTAATCAACAGATTTTTACCAAGCCAGTAACAGAGACATATATTTTGCTAACTTTCTGAGGTGATTGATGAAAAAGTTGCCAGACTACTTTTATTCAATGCTATTTCGCCAGGTAATATTTTTTGGGCCAATCAGATTGCTAATCTTGGTGCTTGCCAGGTTTATCATAAAATCATCAAGGAGAGCATTTACTCAAGAATTTCAGATTACCAAGAGGTAAGGGAAAAGTTAATCAAATCAAATCACTTAGATTTGATTGCCGAGCTGAGAAAATCAGATGCGCAATTTATTTCACCTGCTGATTTGGATTGGCCAAGTAACTTGATGGACCTATCTGCGCCACCAATCGGATTAGTTATGATGGGCAATCGAGATTTATTTGCTAACTTGGAAAGATCAATTTCGATTGTTGGAAGTAGGAGACCCACCTCATACGGTTTGGCAGTGTCCCATAAATTGGCGGCGGATTCAGCTGCTGCAAAAGTTGTTGTGATAAGTGGTGGTGCTTATGGAATAGATACTGCAGCTCATAAAGGAGCAGTTGGTGCGGGCGGCAGTAGTGTGGCAATTCTTGCTGGCGGGTTTAATCATATTTACCCATCTGAAAATATAAAGCTTTTTTCTCAAATCACAAATAAAGGCTTACTGATCGCCGAAGTTATGCCTAGTGTGAAGAGTCAACCCAATAGATTTTTAATTAGAAACAGACTGATTGCAGCTTTATCTAAAGCAACAGTTGTAGTTGAGGCTGAGTTTGTTAGCGGTTCAATTCGAACAGCACGGGATGCAGCTGAGATCTTTAGGCCAGTTTTTGCTATTCCAGGACAGATTTCTTCACCGCTAAGTGCTGGATGTCATCGTCTGATTGCTGATCGAGTTGCAGATATTGCTACGACCTTGGTTGAAATTCTCGATGTCATCACTCCATTGCAAGAGCGGTAGTTAAAAGGTGAGAGAATACTGCTAATGGAAAATTTCAAGGCAGGCTTTGTCGCGATAGTGGGTCGGCCTAATACTGGTAAATCCACTTTGGTGAATGCGTTAGTAGGTTCAAAAATTGTTATTACTTCACATCATCCCAATACAACTCGAAATCCGATTCGTGGAATCATTAGTCGAGATACCTTTCAAATGATTGTTGTAGACACACCAGGAATGCACAAGCCTAAGACTGCACTAGGTACAAGATTAAATTCTATGGTTAATGAAAATATGAACTCGACAGACTTAGTACTGCTTTGCCTACCGGCAGATGAAGCAATTGGGGCAGGTGATGAATACATTGCTAAGCAAATAAACAGCAATCAAGATGTTTTTCTGGTGGTGACCAAAACAGATGCAGTTTCTAAATCTGATTTAGCAGTTAAGTTAACTGAAGTATATGAGTTTGCCACAAAAACAAAACTACAAAAAGCTGAGATAATTCCAGTTTCGGCTAAGAATCTTGACCAAACAGAGTTACTACTGGAGTTACTAGCTAAACATCTTCCTGAATCGCCTGCACTTTATCCGACTGATATCAATACTGATCAAGCTGAAGAGTTGATGTTTGCTGACTTGATCCGGGAGGCAGCGATTGAGGAGTTATATGAAGAGCTTCCTCACTCTGTAATGGTAACCATTGAAGAGATGGGAGAGCGCAAAGGTGGCAAGATTTTTGATATTAGCGCTACGTTGCATGTGGAGCGAGATAGCCAAAAAGGTATAATTATCGGACCTCAGGGAAGTAAGTTAAAAGCGATCGGAATCTTAGCCCGAAAATCTATTGAAAATATTGTGGGTATGCAAGTTTTTTTACAGATACACGTGAAGGTCTCAAAAGAGTGGCAAAAGGATACAAAGCTACTAGCCAAATTAGGTTTTACAGACGCACTTTCCGACTAGCAAAGTAGGAACCAACTAATACCAACGGTAATCCCAGCAGAATTCCTAAAGTAATCGGTTCACCCAATAAAATTACACCCAGCATTACTGCTACTGCGGTATTTAGATAGGTTATTAAAGAGGCTCTAGGTGGTCCAACTTCAGCTAACAATTTAAAAAATAGAATAAATGCAATCGCAGTGCAAAACACTCCAAGTGCTGCAACTGATGCAATTGCTCCCACTGAAGGCGTTTGTTGAGGCCAGCTGTTAAGAGCAAATGGCAGGTAAAACAAGGTAGTAATAATCATTGCCCATGAATTCAATGCGATGGCAGGCACATTAGGTATCTTTCGATTAATCATATTTACCGCATAGGCATAACCGATAGCCGCCAAGATCACCATAGCAATTGATCTTAAATCTTGCCGTCCACTAATGGATTCAATACCAACAACCGCTACGACTCCAATGAATCCAATAATCAATCCAAATAACCTAGTCTTGTGCCAAACCGTATGGTCACCCGTCATTGAGGCAAAAATAGCTGCCCATATTGGAACAGTTGCAACTAATAATCCAGCCAAGCCAGAAGATATCTTTTGTTCAGCATTTGTAATTAGGTACCAAGGCCCAATTAATTCAGCAATTGTATAAATTAATACTATATGCCAATATTTTTTCGGAATTCTTATTTTATTTTGCATCAAAGCTAGAGGTAGTAACACCATTGCACCGATTAATACTCTAAAGAAGATGATAGTTGACGGTGAAATCTCCTCTACAGCTACTTTGATAAATAGATATGGCGTACCCCATAGGAAACCCACAAGGGCAAATCTGCCCCAGCCAACTCTGGTCAATTTATAAGCGCCTTCCTAAAACGGCATTAATCTCTGTTGCAATCTCTGAGTATAGTGATTCCGCATCATCTGTTACGCCACTTAAATTAAAAAATCCATGGATTTGCCCTGCAAACTCTTTATAAATAGCAGGCACAGAATCTTTGATTAACTTATTGTAGTAATTTTTCACATCATCGGTGAGTGGATCAAACTCAGCTGCTATCAAAATTGCAGGCGCTACCCCTTTCAATGATTTTGCGGTAATCGGCACAGCATAAGGATCAGATTTATCACCCTCTTTAGACAAGTACTGTTGCCAAAACCACTTCATAGCCTTAGTTGTTAGACCGTATCCTTCAGCATTATCAATTGCCGATCTATATTCCATTTGTGCATCATTACATGGATAAATAAGGAGTTGAAAAGCTAATGAGATAGTATTTTCATGAAGTGCTTTCAGCGCAACCGCAGAGGCTAGATTACCTCCAGCACTATCTCCACCAACGCCGATACTTGTTTGGTCGATTGAGAGTTGCTTCGCATTTGCAACTAGCCATTGCAAAGTTGCATAACAGTCGTTAAATGCTGCTGGATATGGATGTTCTGGAGCTTTTTGATACTCAACTGCAACAATTACAAAATCGCCGTGATTAGCAATTTTTCTAAGTGCAGGTTCATAGATATCGAGAAAATTAAGTACCCAGCCACCGCCGTGAAAAAACAGTAGCACTGGCATATTTGGCCGATCACTTGGTCTATAAATTCTTATGGGCAATTCTGATGTTGGCCCCTGAATTGTTTTAGATTCAACCGAGTAGATCTCATCTAATGGTTGTTTTAGCGCTACATGTAATTTAGTGTTTTCTCTTATTTGAGCCAATGGCGCCTGCCATGCCTGTGGCAAGCCAAGTGCGGCTCGATCCTGCAAATAGGTCAATATCTCGGGTTTAAGTCCCATTACGGCAGAGTAGACTTAGCCGTCAACGTTGACCAAGTCTTACAACAAATTCAAGGCTGGAGTTTTGCAGGATATGCGTATTGGAGTTTTAACTGGTGGCGGGGATTGTCCTGGACTGAATGCAGTTATTCGTTCGGTAGTTCGCAAAGGCGTTAAAGAGTATGGCTATGAGTTTATAGGATTTAAAGATGGTTGGCGCGGTCCGCTTGAGGGCCTAACCATGAAATTAGATATTGCAGCCACTAGAGGAATACTTCCAAGGGGTGGAACTATCTTGGGATCTTCCAGAACTAATCCATTTAAGATTGAAAATGGCGTTGAAAAGATTAAAGAGAATTTAGCCAAGATGAAGGTTGACGCATTAATCGCAATTGGCGGTGAAGACACCCTAGGTGTTGCAACAAAATTAGATTCTCTTGGCGTAAAAGTTGTTGGCGTACCTAAGACTATTGATAATGATTTGAATAATACTGATTACACATTTGGTTTTGATACCGCAGTCAATATTGCAGTAGAGGCAATTGATCGATTACATACCACGGCTGAGTCTCATCATCGGGCATTAATTGTTGAGGTTATGGGTCGGCATGCCGGCTGGATTGCACTTCACTCAGGGCTTGCAGGTGGTGCCTCATGTATTTTGATTCCAGAGGTTAAATTTTCACTTGAACAAGTTTGTAAATGGGTGGAATCTAGGTTTGAGCAAAGCTATGCACCAATAATCGTTATTGCTGAAGGTGCTATTCCAAAAGATGGTGAGTTAATAACTAAGGATAAAACCTTGGACTCATTTGGTCATGTGAAGTTATCTGGAATAGGTGAGTGGTTAGCAAATCAAATTGAAGAGAAAACTGGTAAAGAGGCACGCACCTCTGTTCTTGGTCACATTCAACGCGGTGGTAGTCCAACTGCATTTGACCGAGTATTGGCAACTAGATTTGGACTGCATGCGATCACCGCTGTTCATGATGGAGATTGGGGCAAAATGGTTGCCCTCCACGGAACCAAGATTGAAAGAGTCCCATTGGCCTCAGCAACTGAGAAGCTAAAGACTGTTGATCCAGATTTATACAAAGAGGCGGAGATTTTCTTCGGCTAATTGATAAGGGCTTAATTAGCCACATCAATTACTAAAGATTGCCTACCATTATCCAATGAATGCCAACTCAATTTTTGCCCCAGGTCTAATAGCAGCCCAACAACCTACTTGGCCAGATGCTAATGCGGTTTCCGCTGCCGTCGCCGAGCTAGAGAGTTTTCCACCACTAGTTTTTGCCGGTGAGTGTGACAATCTAAAGAAGCGGATTGGCCAGGCTGCGTTAGGCAATGCTTTTTGGTTACAAGGTGGAGATTGTGCGGAGACTTTCGCCGCAGCAACCGCTGATTCAATTAGAAATCGAATCAAAACCATTCTTCAGATGGCAGCTGTTTTGCAATACTTTTCATCGCTACCGGTAATTAAAGTTGGCAGAATGGCCGGGCAGTTTGCAAAACCAAGAAGTAATGACAATGAAACTCGCAATGGAGTTACCCTTCCTGCCTATCGAGGCGATGCGGTCAATGATTTGGAGTTCACAGAGGAAGCAAGAACCCCAGATCCAAAGCGATTGGTACGGGTTTATAACACCTCAGCTGCCACCTTAAATTTAGTTCGAGCATTTACACAGGGAGGATTTGCCGACCTTAGACAGGTGCATAGCTGGAACAAAGGTTTTGCTGGGGATGCCAGGTTTAGCGCTCGCTATGAAGAGATGGCCAATGAAATTGGTCGCGCAATTCAATTTATGCAATCTGCCGGTGTCGATCCTGAGTCATTCAAGTCTGTTGACTTCTATTCAAGTCATGAAGCCTTGATTTTGGAGTATGAGAAGGCATTAACGCGTATCGATTCAAGAACTAATAATCCTTATGATGTTTCAGCTCACTTTGTTTGGATTGGGGAGCGAACACGTCAATTAGATGGCGCTCATATGGATTTTGCTCAGAAGATTCATAATCCGATTGGCGTAAAGCTAGGTCCAAAAAGCACTCCAGATGAGATCTTGGCAATCATCAAGAAGTTAAATCCAAGTAATGAACCAGGTAGGTTAACTTTCATTACACGAATGGGTGCTGGAGTTATCAGGGAGAAGTTGCCACCCTTGATTGAGGTGGTTAATAAGTCGGGTGCAGTTGTTCTATGGGTCTGCGATCCAATGCATGGAAATACCTTTGAGTCTCCAAGTGGTTATAAAACCAGAAAATTTGATGATGTTATTGATGAGGTTAAAGGATTTTTTGAGGTGCATAAGAAAATGGGGACCCACCCAGGTGGTATTCACATTGAGCTAACGGGAGATGATGTTACTGAGTGCCTAGGCGGAGGTGAGGCAATTAGCCATGAAGATCTCTCTTCAAGATATGAAACTGCCTGCGACCCACGGCTTAACCACACGCAGTCATTGGAATTAGCTTTCTTGGTAGCTGAAATGCTACGTGATCGCAAAAAATAAAGGTTTATTTAAGACCAAAAGTTGGTTAAGGTCAGAGGGTGCTTCACACAACATCAGTTAAAACTCCAGTTGGAGAGTTATATTTAGTTTCCAAAGAGGATGTTGTTTTAGCTGCTGGATTTAAATCTATTCAATCCTTAATGGAGCGTATGGCACCTGAAGATCTTGAAAAAGACATCAAACATGTTGCAAAAATCTCAGTAATCTCTGACTTAGTTAGTGATTATCTTGATGGTGACTTGAATGCCCTGAATGCGATAAAGGTCCGCCAAAGGGGAGCTAAATTCTCCCAAGAAGTATGGAAGGCGATGAGAAAAATTCCAGCAGGCAAGGTGCTCTCATATGCTCAACTGGCCAAGCGAGCAGGTTCACCTGATGCTATTCGTGCGGCAGGAACAGCTTGTGGAAATAATTTAATTGCACCAATCATTCCTTGCCATAGAATCGTAAAAACCAGTGGCGCAATTGGCAATTATGGTTATGGAGTAAAAATAAAAGAGTGGCTATTAAGCCACGAGGGAGCGCTTTAAAATCTCTGGTAGTACTTGCTTGACTAAGTTTATGTCCGAGTCATCAAGGTCAAAGTGAGTTACAAGGCGCAAATACTTAGAGCCTAAGGGTCCGGCCAGAATTCCATGTTCTTTTAGTTGAGCAGCTAATTCAGATGCGGTTAGGTTTACTGACTCCAAATCTAAACCGACAATATTTGTTTCAACAGTTTTGGGATCAATTACTGCTGGAGCCACCGCAGCGATAGCTTCTGCAATGGCTTTAGCTCGCTGATGATCCTTCTCTAGCAACTTTAAATTGTTCTCTAGTGCGTAATGTCCCGCTGCAGCCATTATTCCAACCTGACGCATACCCGCACCATACCTCTTACGCCATTGCCGAGCCTTACTGATTCGATCTGCCGTTGAGATCATCAACGAACCAATCGGAGCACCTAATCCTTTTGATAAGCAAACACTTAAAGTGTCAAAATATCTTCCATAATCCTTTAATGCCACTCCGCTAGCAACATGCGCATTCCAAATTCGTGCTCCATCTAAGTGCATGCTAATTCCCAGATTTTTGCACTCCTGGTGAAGTTTTTTGATTTCGTCAATAGATTGAATGGTTCCGCCACCAAAATTATGAGTATTCTCAACTGCGATTGCAGTAGTTGATACTAGATACGGTCCAGAGTTTGGTCTTGCAATATTAAGTGCATCAGCAGCTCTTAACTGTCCACGAGGTGAGAGCCATGTTCTGGTGGTGATCCCACTAAAGACCGCACCAGCTCCCAGCTCAGCTCTGACTATATGTGAGTTAGTTTCTGTTATTAACTCCTCACCGGGGCCAACTAGCATCCTTATTGCCAGTTGATTAGCCAGGGATCCAGTTGGACAAAACAAAGCTGCTTCATGGCCAAATAAATCGGCGACTCTTTCTTCAAGTGAATTAACTGTTGGATCCTCACCATATACATCATCACCAACTGCTGCCTCTGACATAAAACGGCGCATACCTTCGGAAGGTTTTGTTAGTGTGTCGGACCTAAGGTCTGCAATTTTCTTAGACACTCTTTTTTTCCTCCGACTTTGTATGTTTTGAATCTGACCAAATTACCAGTGCCATGGCAATCATTACTAGAGAACCACCTGTCATAATTCTAAAAGTTAGAGGGTCATTATCAAAGTAGAGTCCAAAAAATAAGGCAAATGGAACCTCCATCGCCAAGAGAACTCCAGCTGCTGTCGCACTCATCACAGATTGAGCTTTCGTTTGAATTAATACTCCAATAAATGTAGCAAAAAATGCGGTGAACAAAACTGATGACCACACTCCACTATCAGGAGGTAATTGGTAACCATCCTTTAGACAGAGCCCTAAAAACATCAATGCACAAACTAAAATTTGCACCAAAGTCAGTGCGTAGGTATTTGCGCCATCGCTCCATTCACCCAATGCAACTATTTGTCCGGCAAAAAGTATTGCTGATATCAGAACCAAAACTTCACCAATACCCATTGAAATTCCATTAAATGATATTAAATACAACCCAATTGTGGCTACAAAGACCGCAGACCATTGCATTTTGAAGATCTTTCTCTTCAGCAGTATCCAAGAGATAAGAGGGGTGAAAACTAAGTAGAGGCCGGTGATAAATCCAGTATTTGAAACGGTAGTTTGAGTTAAGCCAAAAGTTTGAAAGATAAATCCACTACCTAAAAGAATTCCTGCTATCGCAGCCCGCTGAATGAATACTCTATCCAAACCTAGCAAGCATCGAGGCTTGTACAAGAACATAAACAGAGCAGCCAATATGAATCTAGATGCTAAAAATGAATATACATCTTGACGCTCTAAAGAGTCTTTCATTACCAAGAACGCCCCACCCCAAACGGCAGTTGTTGCCAATAAGCCAAGGTAAAGGAGAGCTTTTATTTTCATTTACTTATCGCGCATCTTCTTCAGCATGGCTACCTCACTACCATGCTCTGGTTCTGCCCCTGGCGTTTCCAATATCAATGGCGCATTAGTCACTGCTGGATGAGCAAGTAATTCAATAAAAGGTTTACTACCTATCTCACCTTTACCAATATTCTGATGGCGGTCTTTTAGATTTCCACAGACATCCATTGAGTCGTTGGCATGAATCAACTGAATCCGTTCTAGACCTACAATCTGAACCAGCAAATCCATGGTCTCTTTCATTCCCCCTGGTTTTTTTATGTCATGGCCAGCAGCAAAAACATGGCAGGTATCCAGACATACACCTACTTTGGGGTGCCACTCAAGTGCATCCATATATTTTGTTAGATCATCTAATTTCTTAACTAAAGATTGTCCTTGTCCAGCGGTTGGCTCAAGCAATAACCAGGGATCATCGTCATTTAAATTATTTAATATTGGCATAACACCTTCATGTATTTGTTTCCAGGCTTGAGCGACATTTGATTCATCCACAGCTGAGCCAGTGTGCACCACTACCCCTTGCGCACCTATTTCTTTGCCGCGCTTTAATGAATATGCAGTTGCTGACAAAGAGTTTTCATAAGTTGATTGAGTTGGTGATCCTAAATTTATTAGGAATGAAGCGTGAACATAGGCCTCAATGTCATGTTCAGCAACCTTGGCTTTGAATGCTTCATCCATAGTTGGATTAGGAGCTGAAGTTGCCCAGGTTCTTGGACTTGAGGCAAAAACTTGAATTGCCTCTGCTTTTATAGCGAGGGCATACTCAATTGATCTCGTTGCCATTCCGCCAGAGGTTGGAACATGTGCTCCAATTCTTGGAAGCGATTTAACCTTGGCCATCAGTGGAGCCTACCTGAGAGTTTGATAGAACAAACTACCTAAGAGTCAATGTGATTACAGCGCCTTGTTTAACTTTGGTACCGATAGCAGGGGAGATGTTATTCACCTTCCCACTCCCTTTAGTAACAACTTTTAAACCCAAATTTTCAAGGTCAAGGCTCGCATCATTCTTGTTTTTACCCAGCACATTTGGCACAAAAACAAACTCTGGACCTTTTGACAAAACTAGTTCAACCTTTGATCCAATTCCTATTGCATCTGACTTTTCAGGAGATTGTGAAACAACCAGACCCTTAAAAACTTTGTCACTAAATTTATAGACCACTTTCACATCAAATCCGCTGTTAGTTAATTCTGATAACGCTTCATCTCCACCTTTGCCAACATATGAAACCAAGGCAATTTTTTCAACACCTTTACTTACAACTATATTCACAACCGAATTGCGTTTTACCTTCTCACCACTTTTTGGATCTGTCCCAATTACAAACCCAGATTCAATTTTCATGTCAAATACCTCACTTATATCCCCAATGGTTAATCCAAGTGCAGATATTTTTTGAGTCGCTACGTCTGGAGTTAAGTTTGCTACTACTGGAATCTCAATTCTCTCTTGACCTTTAGAAAGGACCAAACCAACTGTGCCTTCAGGAGAAATTCTTCCGCCACCTCCCGGAGAGCTTGAGATAACCTTTCCTTGCGGGATATCTTCGCTAAAAACCTCTTCCAAAACTTCAGACGAGAGTCCAATAGTTGAAAGAACTTCTTTCGCTTCGTTCTGGCTCATACCAACTAATGAAGGAACAGCTACTTTTCCAACACCAAGTAATTGGTAACCACCAAAAACTAAACCGAGCAAAATCAATAGAGCAATAATTCGATTTCTCTTTACACGCCTCGACACCTTACGTTTTTTAGTTCTCACCGAGTCCTCTGTCTTTGTGACATTTATTGGTTTAGTTGAGATTAACTGAGTTGATTTTTCCTTTAGTCCACCAAAAGCTGAACCGATAGATACCTTGGATCGTTTACTAATCTTAGGTAATACAGGTGGTAAATCTAGCTCTAAACTCATTTGCCTGCGTTTTGGATCTAATTTTGCTTGAATATCTCTCACTTTACTTAGTAATTGTTCGGCATCTTTTGGTCGCTGATCCGCATTTGGAGCTGTGGCTTGGAATATTAGATCTGCGATCATCTCGGGAATGTCAGGTTTAATCTCTTTGACATTTGGAATTCGATCATTCACATGACGATATGCAATTTGGATAGGAGTTTCACCGTCGTATGGTTTTTTTCCTAGCAGCATCTCGAATAGCACAATTCCGATCGCATAAACATCACTTCTAGCATCAGCAATACCTCGCTGAACCTGCTCTGGAGATAAATATGAAACACTGCCCAGCACAACACTTGATTCAGCAGTCATTGTTTGAGCCAAGGCCATATTTCTAGCCAGTCCAAAATCCGCCACTTTAATGCGACCATCTTTGGAAATTAATATGTTCTCTGGCTTCACATCTCTATGAATAATTCCGATCATGTGAGCTGCAGCCAGAGCACTTAATACTGGTGTAATAAATTGCAGTGTTTGCCCGACTGTTAGTGGGCCATTTTCATTGAGAAAATCCCGCAGAGTTGAACCCTCTACTAGCTCCATAACTAAAAATACGGCAGGTGGTCCACCCTCATTCCAACCTTGATCCTGAATTGAGACAATATTCGGATGAGATAAAGCTGCAGTTGCTTTGGCTTCCTTAATAAACCTAGAGACAAATGCCTCATCATTGGCTAGATGTGCATGCATGATCTTTACTGCAACTGGGCGATCAAGTCGGGTATCAATGCCAGCATAAATAGTGGCCATACCACCAGATGCAATTTGTCGCTTGAGTAGGTATCGATTATCGATTAGCTCGCCAGTTAAATCAGACACAACTAAAGTTTAGAGAGATCTTGAAAATTTGTACTTTATGGCACGCCAGAGATGGTGTAATCAGCAGTATTCTGGGTTAATTCTGAAGAAAAATGATTACTTTGGTTCACCAGAAAATTTATCATCTGAGTTCTAACCCCTTCTCCATCTCTGGCTAGTACCCGCTCAAAGCCGAGTTGGGGATCTAGTTCAACCCAGATTAATTTAGAAAGAAATTCTCGAAAGGCAACTTGACCAGAGCCAACTCCTTCAAGGATTAAGAAATCACTTTGTGGTATTGAAGAGATTAAATCAAACGACTCAAGATACCAATTATATTTTTCATACTGCGCAAGCTTATGATTTATAACAGGTTTAAGAATTTGAGTAATGACACGCTGAGTTAATTCACTCGAGAGTGGATCGCTCCATCCGTTGTATAAATCATCCATATGTACGACCGAACAACTAACTAAATCGACTCGCAATCTTTCAGCCAAGGTAGTTTTACCAGAGCCAGCTACACCATCTATGGCAATTATTGCTGGCTTGTCAGATCGTAGTAAAAGCAGTTCCTGTAACAACTGTGGATAGCTAATCAACTTTGTATTTTTCTGACTCTCGTCGCCACCTGATCCAGCCCCAAATCGCTACCATCAAGAAGACTACATAAAGGAAGCTAGTTAAATACAGCTCGCCTACAAAGTATTGATAGGTGTAAGCGATATTAACTATTACCCAAATTGGCCAAGCTTCAAACCTTTGCCAAATCATGAACAATTGAGCAATAACACTGCCAACAAAGCCAAAAGATTCAATCACAGTTGATGAAGCACCAATACTTATTAATACTGGCCACAATGCTAAAGAGGCTAGAGTGAAAACTACGAAAAGTATGACTCTTTCCTTTGTTGAGGATTTTCTTGGTTTGGCTCCCTTAGGTCCCCAACCAAACCAACCCCAGATTCCACCAGCTATAAAAACAAATTGCAGCGCTGCACTTGCATAGTATTCAGATTGGAAGAACAGGTAGGCGTATAGCAAGCTACCCGCACCCCACCATGGCCAAGTAATTCGATTTCCAAAGACTCCCAGCACCACACCAGTTAATGCAGTGATAAAGGCAAGAATTTCTAGGATAGACATAACAAACCCCTTTCCAATTCGCATTACCGAACTGGTCAATCGGTCGGCTTGGATTTCAAGCCCTCTCAGCTAAATTTCTTAGCTCCCGTGTTATTTATCTTAGCGCACTTATAAATTGTCTATGATATTGCAGTGTTGAAATTTGGTTATTTAGCAATGATCTTGTTCACCATCGCTGGCTCCTTTTGGCTTGAAGTTGTTTTAAAAATAGGTGTGTTACGGCGCTTAAAGCGCTTAGTCCTGAGCATTTTGCCGGTTTCAGCAGTCTTTATCGCTTGGGATGCATATGCAATCTCGCAAGGTCATTGGTTTTTTGACGAAAAACAAATACTAGGAATTATCGGACCATTTAAGATTCCATTCGAGGAGTATCTATTTTTCATATTTGTTCCAGTTGCAGCAATAATGACTATTGAAGCAGTTAGAACTGTCAAAAAACATTGGATAGTGGGGGACGAATAGTGACCTACACCGGTATTGCTCTAACAGCTTTTTTATTTTCAATACTAATTGATTTGATCATAATTAAAAGTCGGCTTTTGACTCGGGCAGTTTTTTGGACCAGTTATGCGATTATTCTCTTCTTTCAATTGATAACCAATTGGTGGCTGACTTCAAGAGAAATAGTTATGTATGATCCTGATGCAATTATTGGCTTGCGAATTGCCTCCGCACCTGCAGAAGATTTATTTTTTGGATTTGCGCTAGTGCTTTCTGTTATGAACTTATGGATTTATTGGGGTAAAAAAGGCATTCAAAGAAAATAGTTACTTTGCCAATTTGGATCTGAAATAGGCAGGTATAGCTACTTTCATCCGGCGAAATGTAGAAGTTTTGGCTCTCTTGGTAAATATTTCATAATCTATCTTTTCTACCTCATCTACAATTCCACAGTAAAGTTCACTTGCAGCCTTGATACATTCTCGACTCTTAGCACTTAATAGCGTAATTCCTGGTGTAGATTCCAACTGGAGTTGTCTTACTCTTGTAATCTGCTCTTTCAACGCATTTTTTATTTGCGGGGTCACAACTCTATTTTCTAGCATTTGGCGAGTCACCCCATGAGATTGAAGCTCAGTGATTGGTAAATACACCCGGCCTCTTTCTAAGTCTTCACCGACATCCCTGATGAAATTTGCCAACTGAAATGCAACACCCAGCTTTTCTGCTGCAATTTTCGCAGATTCAAACTCTGCTGCAGATTCTGTGCCCAAAATAGAGACCATTTGTAGTCCAATGACTGCTGCCGACCCATAGACATATTCGTTGAGATCTTGATATGAGTGGTATTCAGTTACGGTCAAATCCATTTTCATAGAGTGCAAAAAGGCTTCAAAGTATGAAATTGGAATACTAAATTTAGTAGCGGTATCAACTAGGGCAGCTGCAATTGAATCTTCGCTGCTTCCAGATTTTAAATCCGCCAGCACGAGATTGCCCCAATTATTTAATTTCTCCTCTTTTTCGCGTTCACTTAACTGAGAGGCTAGATCATCAACTATCTCATCGGCATATCTTGCGAATCCATAAAGTGCGTGGACATAAGGTCGTTTTTCTTTAGGTAAAAGTAAGGTGGCTAAGTAATAGGTCTTTCCATGTTTTGAATTTAAATTTTTACACCTCTGATAAGAGGCGCGCAGCCTTGGGTCCGTAATGCCGGCGGCGGTTAGTTCATCCATTAATTACTTGACTGGCCCAACGATTCGTTCTGCTGCTAATCTGCCAGAGATTAATACCATTGGGACACCAACACCTGGTTGTGTACCGGAACCTGCAAAAACAATATTTTCATAGCCTTTGGCTAGATTTCTTGGGCGGAATGGGCCAGTTTGGAAGAAAGTATGAGCACTAGCAAATGGTGCGCCTTGTTCCATTCCTTGGCTTTGCCAATCGAGGGGAGTTGTCATCTGTTCAACCTCTATACCTTTGCCAAAATCTGTATAGCCACGCTCCTCTAATGCACGAATCATTTCATCTCGATACTTTGGACCAACTTTTTTCCAATCAATATCAGAACTTAAATTTGGGGTTGGAAATAGCACATAGTATGAAGACTTTCCCGCAGGAGCTAAGGATGGATCATCTTTTGATGGCACCGTAACCAAAATACTTGGGTCACTCATCAAAGTTTTCTTCTTTATTAACTCATCAAAAACTCCATCCCATGATTTTCCAAAGTGGATGTTGTGGTGAGCTAAATGATCATAACTTTTATTTGAGCCGATCAAAAGAGTCACGCACGATGGTGAATACTTTAGGCGCTTAACAGATCTTGGTTGCCCGCCGAGTAAATCCTGCCAAGCAACAGGTAAGTCAGGGTTTAAAACCACCACATCACAAGCTATTCGCTCACCAGACTCTGTGATTACTGCAGTAGCTCGTCCATTGCTGCGCTCGATTGAGGTCACAGTTGAGTTGTATTTAAAAGTGACTCCATGTTTTTCTGCAGCCCCTGCTAGTGCTCGGGGCACAGCGTGCATGCCACCCTTCGGGAAGAAAACTCCGTTGACTGAATCCATATATGCGATTACTGCATAAATCGCTAATGCTTGCTGAGGACTCACGCCAGCATACATTGCCTGGAAGGAGTAAACCTTTTGGGTTCGTGGATCCTTTAGGAATTGATTTACCTTTGGGGCCAATCTTCTAAATCCACCCAGGGCTATTAACCGCGCCAGATTTGGTGTCAACAAATTTAATGGTGAGTCGATGTTTCTATCGATGAAATCATTCATTTCATACTTGTATAACTTAGTAACAAACTCAACATACTTTCCATAACCGATAGCCTCAGCAGGGCTGATACTTTTGGCAATCTCTGCCTGCATTTGATCTGTATCTGCATGAACATCTAATTGTGAGCCATCATGGTAAAAAGCACGGTAGAGCGGTTTGAGTGGTACTAAATCCAACCAATCCTTTAAATCTTCGCCAACACATGCCAATGCATCTGCGATCAGGTCTGGCATAGTCAAAACAGATGGCCCAGTATCAAATGCAAAACCAGATTTGTTTAGTAAACCATTTCTACCACCGGGAACTGCTTCACGTTCGACTACAGTGACTTTGCGCCCAGCTCCTGCTAAACGAAGTGCAGCACTTAACCCTGCTAATCCTGCGCCAACAACAACTACATGATCTGTTGGACCCTTTACTCTAGCTGTCACAATTAAATCTTTCTGTTAGTAGCAAGAACTGCAAGTTCAGTTAAATACCGCTTTCCATCCTGGCTAATTCCATCATGGTTTAGAGCTGTTAGTGAAGTATTGGTCAGTTCCTCAATCATCAATTCAATGTGAGAAGTAGCACCAGTCTCATTAATTACTTGCTGAAGGTCTGAGATCATGCTTGATGTGAGACCTGGATCTCCAAGATTATCGGTAATAATTTTTTGCTGTGAAGCACTAGCCTTTTGCAAAGCAATTGCGATTAATGCAGTGCGCTTTCCCTCTCTCAAGTCATCACCTGATGGTTTACCTGTTTGTGCAGGATCACCAAAGACTCCCAACAAATCATCCCTAAGCTGAAAGGCCTCACCCAACGGAATGCCAAATTTTGAGTAGGTACTTATCAACTCCTGGGGGGCTTGAGCTAATGCGGCCCCAAAATGTAATGGACGCTCAATTGTGTACTTACCAGATTTGTAGCGTGCCACCTTCATTGAACGTTCAACACTTTGAGTGCCAAGTGACTGTTCATAAACATCAAGGAACTGACCGGCCATAAGTTCAACTCGCATTTCATCATAAACAGGAAGTGCAGATATCAATTTTTCAGTTGGTAGTTTGGAATTATGAAGCATTTGAGCCGACCAAATAAGTGCTAAATCTCCAATCAAGATGGCAGAAGCAATACCAAATTGAGATCCTGAGCCTACAAGTTTTTTATCCTGATGCATTTTTTCAAAGTACTTATGAATACTTAGCGCACCCCTGCGAGTATCAGATGCGTCCATAACATCATCATGAATAAGTGCGCATACATGCACTAGCTCAAGACTTGAAGCAGCTGAGATCAACTCTTGGGTTGGCTGAACTCCGGCACCAACTAAGCCCACATAGGCAAATAGTGGTCGCAATCTTTTTCCACTATCAAGCAGGAATTTTTCTAGTGAAACAGCAACTGGGTCTAACTCGGGCCCAATTGCTCGAAGGTACTTACCCTGGTTGTTTACAAAATCTGTAAGTGCCCTGTTTATCTCAGAGCGAATCCCATTTATATCGTTGCTCGCTGAAAAACTCACGGCGCAACGGTACCCTGCCTTCCATGATTAATGATCTGAGAGAAACCTCCTTCTCATTGGAGTTCTTTCCGCCAAAGGATCTGGCAGGAGAGGAACGTCTGTGGCAGGTTTTGACCCAACTTCAGCCCCTGCATCCAGATTTTGTCTCTGTAACTTATGGCGCTGGCGGTTCTACCCGAGACCGAACAATTCGAGTGACCACTGAGATCACAGCCCGAACTGCAATTCCAACAGTTGCCCACTTAACCTGTGTAGGTGCAACAAAGTTTGATCTAATTGAAATTCTCAAACAATATAAAAATTCAGGGATAAAAAGTATTTTAGCGTTGCGTGGAGATCCACCAGGCGGCCCTACCGCTGCATGGCAATCAATCACTGATGGGTTAGATCATGCAGATCAACTTGTTGAGTTGGCAGTTAAATTAGGTGGACTTGAAGTCGGAGTTGCAGCCTTTCCAGATGGCCATCCTGCATCTAATTTTGATTTCGATAAAGATATTGAGGTGTTGCTTAGAAAAGAGGAGCTAGGTGCAACATTTGCTACCACACAATTCTTTTTTGAATTTGAGAAATGGCAAGGGATCGTAGATCGACTAGCTAAGAATGGATCAAAGTTGCCCATAATTGCTGGAATTCTTCCGATAACAAATCTTAAGCAACTATCTCGCATGGTTGAACTAAGTGGCATACAAATACCAGTACAGATATTGAAACGATTTGATAATGCACAAGACAATCCGCAAGAGGTTAAGAAAATAGGTATTGAGATTGCTACTGAGTTGGGTAGCAAGCTATTAGCAGCAAATGTTCCTGGTTTACATTTTTATACTATGAATACAGCCGAGTCCACCATCGAGATTGCCAATAACCTAGGCTTGGTTAAATTATGAATAAAAGTGATTTCCTTTCAACTTGGAGCAAGATTCATGGTGATGCTCAGGTAACAGGAATAGTTAAGGGTTGGCTGAACATCTCTTATTTGATTACAAAACTGTTGGCAAAGATACGAATCTCGCCTAATGGCTTAACAATATTTGGTCTAGTATTTGGCGTTTTGCTCTATCTAAATTCGCAATCGATTTGGGCTCCAATTCTCTTAGTTCTGTCATTAATTTGTGATGGCCTCGATGGAAGTTTGGCAATAATTACTGAAAAATCTTCAAAATGGGGAGCGATATTAGATTCAGTCATTGATCGATTAACTGAGGTGTTTTGGGTATTGGCTCTTTACTCGCTTGGAATTAATCTAAATCTGCTGATTGCAGTTCTTATCCTCTCTACTGTTCAGGAGTATTTACGGGCCAGAGCTGGGGGAGTTGGAGTAGTTGAGGTAGGAGTTGTCACTTATGCCGAGCGACCTGTTAGAGCCTCCTTTGTTTTTATCGCGCTAATTGCTTTTAATTTAGATTTAAATATTCTGGATCAAATTATCGGGATTTGGTTATTGCTTCAAATAATCAGCCTAATCAAGATCAGCCGTTTTGTTTTCTTGAAATTAAACTAAGCCTTACCAATTGCATTTGCCACTATCTCAGCACTTATACCGACCAGGGGTAAGCCGCCACCTGGATGAGCAGAGCCACCTACGCAGAACAAACCCTTAACTTTTGAGCGATTGCGTGCTCGCAAGAATGCCGAGGAGGCAGAGTTACTCGAGGTTCCATAAATAGAGCCCCCAGGGGCCATGGCATATCTTTCCAAGTCGGCTGGTGTTCGGTAATTCATAAAATCTAATCTGCTTGATACATTTAAACCCAAGGCATCCATTTTCTTAATAATCATCTTCGCGTATTCATCACCACCATGATTCCAATCCCAGCCGGTTTCAGGTTCATGACGTGGGGCATTTACTAATACAAACCATGATTCTTTACTAGTAGATTTGACCATCGTTTCATCTTTAGGTGCACAAAGATAAATTGTTGGATCGCTGACTGGAACTTTCTTGGTGAAGATCTGATCAAACTCAGCATCATAATTTTTTGGAAAATAAACATTATGGTGATCTAGCTGAACTGATTCACCTTTGGAGTTATCTAATCCTAAAAGCAGTGAGAATCCAGCAAGAGATTTTGTTGCAACTCTTAATTTTCGACGCTCACTTCTGGCATTGGAAACCTTATTATCAAGCAACTTGTTATAAACATACTCAGCATCAGAATTGGCAACGACAATATCTGAAGATATTTGCTTTCCACCAGAGATCTCTATGCCTGTAACCAATTTTCCGTTGGTCAATATTTTCGATACCAAAGTATTAAATTCAAATTTGACTCCCAAATCACGACATCTTTGCTCGATAGCCACAGATAGTTGACCAATTCCACCTTTAATATGCCATGCACCAAATGTGCTCTCCACAAATGCGATAGTTAACAAGACTGCAGGTGCACGTCTTGGATCACTTCCTGTATAGGTTGCATATCGATCAATAATCATCTTTAGGTGAGGATCTAAATCTAATTTTTCACCTAACCTTCGAAGTGAAGTGAATGGAGCAATCTCTCCTATCTGGCTAAACAAATTTTTTCGCTTGAGCAAAGGCCAAATTGATTTTAATTCAGACTCAACAAAGGATTCCCGTGAGGCCTCCCACATCCTTTCTGATCGAGCAATAATTTTCTTCCAGCCTTGACTTGCAGTGCTGCCAAATGATTTTTCTATCTCTAGGTATGTTTTTGGATTGGATAGGTTTGGAAAAGTGACTGACTTGCCATCATTGAAGTGGTAACTAAATGCTGGATCAACTGGTGTTAACTCCAAGATATGCTCTAAGCGCTTTCCGGTCTTGAGAAAAAGATCTCGATAAACTGCAGGTAGCGTTAGCAGTGATGGGCCAGTGTCAAAACCATAATCACCAAACCACTCAGTTCTACACTTACCGCCAGAGCGATCGCTATTTTCATAAACAGTTACATCATGTCCTTGACGAGCTAAACGAGCAGCAGCGCTCATGCCACCAATTCCTGCGCCAATAACTAAAATCTTTGCCATTTAAATTAGCGATCTATCGCGCCAGGTTAGTGTTTGGGTTATTCGGCCAAACCAAGAATAAAATATTAAACCAATTAGAACAAATATTGAAACTGGATGCAAGATTGCAGTGTTAGGTAAAGAACCTGTTCGTAGTGAAGAAATAACTCGACTTAAGAATATAAATATGAAAGCAAGCAAGCCTAGATCTGAGCCAGTTAATGCAGTAGCCAGCGGAATTAATCCAGTTACTGCTAGCAGGAAGATTGCAATAATACTGCCGAAGAAAGAACCGAACGCTTTCCATAGAGATTTTTGGTAACCCTTAAACAATTCTTTCGCATCTTTATACATATGACAGTTCGCAACCTGACTTGCTTCAGCCACCCCTCCTTTAAAACCTTTATCCAACAATTGGCGAGCAAGCATTAGATCATCAAGTACCTCACTCTTGACTGCTGCGTGCCCACCTGCATTTATATAGGCAGCTCGTTTTACAATTAGGAATTGACCATTAGCTACCGCCATAGATTTAATTGCAAATCTTTGGGCAATAGCCAGTGGTACAGAAGCCAACCAAGACCACTGGAGTAGTGGTTGAAAAATTCTCTGAACAAAACCTTTAGTCAACTGCTTAGGATATGGCGAAATAAAATCCCACTCTTGCATCTTTGATATTGAACTTGCAATCGCATTTTCACTCAATCTAACATCGGCATCTAGGAAAACCAGATATTCATGTTGACTTGCCTCAAACAACTGTTGGCAGGCCCATAACTTACCAAGCCATTTATCTGGAGGATTAGAGCCAGAGATTAATCGCACCTGTGAAAACTTTCTTACTTCATTAGCAGTGTTATCGATAGAGTTGTCATCGAGAACCAGAATTTCAAAATTTTCAAGCCCCTGTTGGTTAACTATTGAGGTCAGACAATCTCTGGCATTTTCCTCCTCATTTCGCATCGGAATTAAAATGGAAACAGCGTTAGGCACTTGCCTGGGTACATCTTTAATAACCCGGATAGTCAAGGAGTTTATGACCACCATTACTAGGGCAAGAGAGGCTAAAAAGAGTGTAATTTCCATTAATTATTTGCGGGTGGACCAAATCGCAATAGAAAAATGTAAGGAAGAAGAACTAGCCCAAAAGCTACTCCACCAATTAAAGCCACTCCAGGGCGATCAAAGAAAAATAGATTTCCGACAACTCCAGAGAACCAAGTCCACATAAGGAAAAAGTCAGGAACCGCCGTTGAAGTTGAAACCTTGCGTCGATCCTTTCTGAGTACGAGATTCAAAATGGCCATCAAACCCATTCCAGTCAGCAACCAACCAAAAGCATTGGAGAGCGGAATTTCAGGTTGAAATGGCACAGATGCACCGGTGAAATCCCAGACCCATCTTTCGGCAGAGACCATTTGTGGATCTAGAAATAGATCCCAAGCCATCATGCCAAATCCACCATAGAGAAAAACCCAATTTTTAGTAACTTTTCTTGCTGCAATAAACAATGGATGGGCCAGCATCACCCAAGCAAATGGGACCACTAGAGGCACGCCATAAATTTGGTAACCCAAACTTCCTGAATACTCATAGGAGCCAAATGGCCAACCAGTTCTACTGCCAATTTGTTCTATAACTAGGGCGTAGGTGAAGGTTATAGACAAAAATTGGAATGCATATACAACACCATACGCCAACATTGCATGTAGAAACATTGCAGCAGCCGCCCAGTAAACGGTTGCAATTGTCACAAGACGTAGCGGCTCATCCTCGATTAAGGGGTATGAGATTTGTAATCCAATTGCAACTATCAATGTTGCATACAAAATAAAGAGTTTCCAGCCAGCAACCTGTCTGCGCATATTTTTTCTTGGATAAAACTGGCGAAGCGACATGGGTTAATTGTGCCTCATTACTTGAGAACTCCTTGCTCTTGAATAACTGCAAATCGCGCAAATAACTCCTCTGAGTACCACTTATTTGTCTCCGTTGCAGCGATCGCCTTTAAGTGAGCATCCCCTTTATAGGCAAACTCGCGTAAGGCGGCAGCACCTTCCCACAGTGAAAAAGTTCCTTGCAGTCCGATAGGTGCCTCACCAATGCCAATTGCATTAAGCAATCCTGAAGAGCTGTGCAAACTTTGAGTCACTGGTGGTACCGCTCTCCAAAACTGCAAATTCTTTCGCCAAACAATACGAGCTCGGGTTACTGCAGCGATTTTTCCATGCCATTCAAATTTTTCAATTGAAAATGGTTGTCGCTTAGACCATAAGCCATGGGCGGAGATGGGTCTAAGGATTGCTCGGTACTCATTATTTGAAATTTTTCGCCACATTCTTAGTACACGAGAGTTTTCCATCTCAGCAAGGCTCGACTGATCAATAGTGATTAACAATCCCCACCGAAATTGATCAGCATCCTTAGGCGTAAAACTCTCACCCTTTCCTGTACCAAGCAGCTTTATAAATGAGCCTTTGTACCTGATCTTTAACAAAAATTTATTGGTTGCCATATTCAAGATCGCAATGGGTAGAAATATTTTTTTAATCCGCCAAAAGTAGATAACCGTAATCATTTTAGGAGACCAACAGTTTGCATTATTTCAGCTATAACCTCACTTGGACTATCCCACATTGGTGCATGTCCAGTGTTTGGCAGGATAACCCACCTAGCATGGGCTGGTGCAAGTGTTTTTTCCTGACAAGTTTTAGCCGGCAGGGTGTGATCAGTGTCGCCAAATACAATTGTGATACCCACCTGAGATTCGATTTGTTTATCAAATCTCTTTCCTAACAATGCATCCCAAGCTGGAAAGTAACCAGTGGACTTTGCCATCGCATTTGTAGCATCTAGGCAGATCTCATAACTTAGCTCTTTCCAACGTGGCGAGACTGTTTCAAATCCAATTTTCTTAGCCCAGGTGTAATTTAAAAGCGAGGGTGCAAGTTTTTCCACCCCGCTGGCCATTGCTCTTAAGGCTAGTTCACCTGGATATCTTGATGTAAATGGGGTGAGCCATAATCCTGCAGGCGCTAATGCGGTTACTGTTTTTACTGCAGTTGGTTCTAGTGCTGCTAACTCTAAACTTATCCAACCACCAAGAGAATTACCGACTAAATTGAATTGATCAATGCCAATCTCTTTAAGGTTTTTTAAAACTAAATTAGCAAGTGAGGTTGGATCCATTCTCTGAATTGGTGAGTATGGAGTTCGACCATGTCCAGGCAGATCAAGGGTAATAACCTCAAAGTGCTTTGCCAGCGCTGGAATTATTGGCTTCCAAGCAGTAGCTGCTGATCCCATGCCATGGATTAAAACCATGGCCTCACCAGAACCATGAGTTTCCATCGAAAGTTTCATGTAGATAAGATTACCTTCTGATGATAAATCTGGATGTATTGCAGTTTGCCGAGAAGATTGCCGAACAAGATGTAATCCTCCTTGATGTTCGAACTCCAGCAGAGTTTGCACAGGGCCGGATTGCCAACTCAATCAACATTGATCTCTTATCTGAATACTTTATAGCTGATGTTTCTACCTTGGATAAAGATGCCCAGTATGCAATTTATTGTCGTTCAGGCAAGCGGTCAGTTGATGCTGCCACTGCTATGGATGAACTAGGTTTTTCAACTATTAATTTAACTGGTGGAATTATTGCCTGGCAAGAAGCAAATAAAGAGGTCATTATTTAATTAAGGTAGGAATCAAATCCTCAATTAGTTTTTTTATTTGATCCCTAATTGGCCGAACATCGGCTACTCCTTGCCCTGCTGGATCTGGAAGTACCCAATCGAGATATCGCTTACCCGGAAAAAATGGACAGGCATCTCCACAACCCATCGTGATAACTACATCTGATTGTTCCACAGCTGAGGTAGTTAAGACTTTTGGTTGTTCATGAGAGATATCAATACCTACCTCTCTCATTGCCTCTACCACTGCAGGATTTACTGAGTCGGCAGGTGCTGATCCAGCCGATCTGACCTCAACAAGATTGCCCGCTAGATGAGTCAAAAAAGCTGCGGCCATCTGTGAACGTCCAGCATTGTGCACGCAAACAAAAATAACTGAGGGTTTACTCATTTTTGTCCTTACTGGATTCAGTTAAATTTTTGGCAACTGTCATACCAATCAATCCTCCAACTATCTGTGCAGAGATAAAAAGCATTATTGAGGAAGGTGCGATGCCAGTAAATGAATTAGTAAAGGTGCGCCCAATAGTTATAGCTGGATTAGCAAAGGAGGTACTGGAGGTGAGAAGGATGGCACCAAAAATCCAAAGTGGAACATAAAGTGAAATAAGGTCATCCTGTTTTAAAAATCTAAGAATAATCCAAAGCAGTACGGCAGTGGCTAAAACCTCAGAAAAGAAAAGGTTGGAGCCATCACGTTTAATTTGGGAAACTTCCAAGAAAGCTTCTTCATACATTAAGTTTGCAATTCCAACTCCAATAATTGCGCCGCTGATTTGTGCTGCGATATAGATAGCAGCATCCACAAAGTTTAGTTTTTTTAGGTAGAGCATGGCCAGCGTAACAACTGGGTTAAAGTGCGAACCGCTTATCTTGATGCCTATTCGAATTACTACTGCCAAGCCGATCGCACTTGCCAAAGCATTAATCAGTAGTCTTGTTGCAGAATCATTACTTAGTTGCGCGGCCATATGGCCAGAGCCCACCACTGCGATAGCCAAAATCATGGTACCCAAAAACTCCATACCAAATGCTGTTTTATTACGCATCTTGACTCCTTAACCTGCAGTTTTTAAATCTGAGTCAAAATAGTAAAGCCAGCCAGGCCGACCAATAAAAAGGCAAAGCCACGTTTTAGATGAACAGTTGGTGTCTTTGCTGCTTTTTTAGAGGCGAAACTGGCAACTATTACTGCAGCAATTGAGATCAGGAGGGGGTAACCCCAATCGATTTGAGACCAAATGGTGAATTTGGCGGCAAGTGCGGTCAGACAGTTGAGGGCGATAATTAGTAACGAGGTCCCGGCAGCTTTATTTTGAGGAGTGTGAAAAAACAAGACCAATACTGGGATAGCTAAAAAGCCACCGCCGATTCCAAATAATCCGGTGAGCGCGCCAATCAATAATGAGAGTGCAACTAATGACCAAGCAGAGATCCTTTTTTCTGGGGATTCTTTGATTGGTTTAACCAACATCGAATATGCAGCGCCTAGCAATACGATTGAAAAGCCAATCAATATAACTGAATCAGGAATACGCTCAACAAGCAAACTAAATCCAACATTGGTAATCAGCCCAAGCAGCCAGATGGCAACTGCCTCTTTTACAAGAACATCCTCAGATTTAAATTTTGGCCTCAAACCGGAAACTGCAGCTAAAAAAACCACAGCAAGTGCGGCAGTTGTGGCAGCTGCTGGTGAAAAATCAAATAGGTAAAGCAAGATGGGTACCGAGACCATTGCCCCACCTGCGCCAATAAAGCCTAAAACTGCGCCAATAAAGGCACCACTTAGTATTGCGGTAAGGATTAGGCCTATCTCCATATCCAGATACTCCCACAGTTTTTGTGCATTTTTGGGAAGTAAAAAACCGCCCAAAGGCACAAAGCCCCTGGGCGGTAAATTACTTCTTTTTGATTAACTAAAGAATAGAAGCGTTCCTACATTGCTGCCAAAATCTGCCCCACTGCGTAGGAGTGCAAAAATAATCATGGCCGCACCAGCTAAGGAAAGATTTTTAAAGAATGAGATTGTCTCATTCTGCTTTGCAGTCGGATCAGTTTCTTTCCAGAAAGCATGCATAATAAAAGAGGTTGGGATTAAGAAAATAGTTATCAATAGCGCGCCAAGATCGGCATAGAAACCAAGCACGATATATACGCCACCAACTAGAATCATTAAACCACTTAGATAAACTGAAAATTTAGCCATCGGCACTTTTTTGAACTGGGCATAGCCAGTCATTGCCGAAGCCTTTGTGAAGTGGGAGATTCCAGAGCTGATGAACAAAAGCGCAAACAGCACTCGTCCAACTATTAATATGGTTTCAGTCATTTGTGTTTTTTCCTTACCACTTATTTACTTAGATTCGCCCAACAGGGCCTTAGATATAAAGGTAAGGGATACTGTCAGGTATTTAAACTAAACTTGGGGTGTGTTCAGAAAAAATTTTGTATTGCGGCTAAGTTATTACGGTAATTTATGAGCAAGCCTGAGGCGATTGCAACCATTTTGCATGTTGATATGGATGCCTTCTATGCATCTGTGACTGAACGAGATAATCCAAAATTAAAAGGTAAAGCGGTAGTGATTGGCGCAGGTCGAAGAGGGGTAGTTACCTCTGCAAATTATGAGGCCAGAAAGTTTGGAATCAGAGCGGCGATGCCAGTTTACAAAGCAAAGGCGCTGGCTCCACATGCCATTTTTATTGCCCCAGATATGACTAGGTACTCAGAGGTTTCAAAAAATGTGATGGCGATATTTGATGAGGTAACGCCACTTGTAGAACCAATCTCATTGGATGAAGCATTTTTAGATGTGACCGGTTCAAAACGATTACTTGGCACTGGCAGACAAATTGCAGATTTAATTCGAGATCGTGTGCATCGACAGGAGGGGATCACATGTTCAGTTGGTATCGCTCACAACAAATTTATTGCAAAAATAGCCTCTAATCACTGCAAACCAAATGGGGTTTTAGAGATAGACCCAGATAAGGTTCTCGATTTTTTACACCCACTTGCTGCCAAGGAGATTTGGGGGGTAGGACCAAAAACCAATGAGCAGTTAATGAAAATGGGATTACAAACAATTGGCGACATTGCCAATACACCACGGGGAACATTAATAAGAGTCTTAGGTGAGGCAGCGGGTAGCTCCTTATATGAATTAGCTTGGGGACGTGATTATCGAGATGTAGAGATTGAGCATGTAGAAAAAAGTATTAGTGCAGCTGAGACCTTTGAGGTTGATTTAGATGTGCAGGAGGAGATCTTGAAGGAGTTTTTAAGATTGACTGAAAAAAGTGTGGAGCGAATGCGCGAAGGTGGTTTTGCAACCAACACAATTTCTATCAAAGTCAGATTTACCGATTTCAAAACTATATCCAGATCAAAAACTGTAGATCTGCCAATTACCGGAACCCAGGAGATTTTTGAGGTAGTAAAAAATCTCTACTTGGGATTAAAGCTTGATCGAGCCTTAATTAGATTAGTCGGGGTCTCTTTAGAGGGGTTGGTGGAGGATGAGCAGGTAAAGCAGTTGAGGTTAGGAGAGCGAGCGGCTGGGTGGCAGCAAGCTGATAATGCGGTGGATCGAATTAAGCGAAGATTTGGCCGAAGCAGTCTGCGGCCAGCCCGACTAGTCGAAGATCACGAGGAGGAGTAGGGAAAGGGGTTTCTAAAATTACGCCCAGTACTCTATATTTCGAATATGGCCCTTTCAGATCATGAAAAAAAGCTTTTAGCTGAGATGGAGGCTGCCCTAGCGCAGGAGGATCCAAAACTTCTCTCCACCCTGACTGGCAAAGCCCGCACTCGCCAAAGCTCCCGTGCCCTGTTGGGTTTGAGTATTTTGGGGTTTGGTCTGTTGGTTCTAATTAGTGGTTTGATCGCCCAGGCAACTGTGGTCGGAGTAGTGGCATTTTTGATTTGCCTAGCAGGAGCACTTTTGATCATCACCAATATTTCATTTAACCCTGGCAGCAAGAGTGTGAAAAAACCAGGTTGGAGCGCATCCTTGGAGGAGCGCTGGGATAGACGAGGTAATGAGAACTAAGTAATCAGTTCACCTGGAAAACCACCCACCCTGGGTGGTTTTTTTATGCCCTTTTTCAATGGGGAGGGTTGGGAGGCAAAGTGGGTGCGGGGGGTTGAAAGTGGGGAAAAAGGGAGTAAAGTGGTGACCTAAGGTCAATTTTGAGCGTGGGGGGTCATAGCGATGTTTCTCGGCACCCATGAACCAAAGCTGGATGAAAAGGGCAGATTAATTTTGCCAGCAAGATTTAGAGATGAATTAGCAGATGGTTTGGTAATTACTAAGGGTCAAGAGCGGTGTCTTTACGTATTCCCAGCAGCTGAGTTTGCATTAATTACTGAGAGATTACGACAAGCACCAGTTACCCAGAAAAATTCCCGTGATTATTTAAGAGTGATGTTTGCTGGCGCCCATGATGAGGTGCCAGATAATCAAGGTCGAGTAACAATTCCAACTGGGCTTAGAACATACGCCACCTTAGAAAAAAATTGCGTAGTAATTGGTGCAAATACCAGACTAGAAATTTGGGATGCCACTGCCTGGAGTAAGTATTTAACAGATCGAGAAAAAACCTTTGCTGATGTTTCAGAGGAGGTATTACCTGGATTGTTTTAAATCCAATCAATTATCTATTTAGGCCACCGCCACTCATAAAGATTCGCGGCGCCACTTCCCCGGTGCCGCGCGTTATTGAAGAAGATCCGTCGAGTGGCGGTGACCTAAGTAGATAAATGAGGCAGTAAGTCAGGTAAGGAAAAGTAAAGAGTAGGTAAGGAAAGCGAAAGCGGGGAAGGGGCAAGATGAGTGCAGATCTAGCACATATTCCAGTCGCACTTGATCAGTGCGTTGACTTGCTATCGCCGGCATTAGTAAACAAATCCAAACCATACTTAATAGATGCAACCTTAGGTCTGGCCGGTCACGCCAAAGTAATGCTCGAAAGATTTCCTAATTTGCACCTTATCGGGATAGATCGCGATCAATCAGCTATCAAATTAGCGCAAGCCAATCTTGCACAATATGCAGATCGAATCACAATTGTTAACACTACTTTTGATCAGATTGACCTGGCGTTATCTACTGCATCTGTAACAAAGGTTGACGGTATTCTCTTTGACCTAGGCGTCTCCTCTATGCAGTTAGATCAAGCCGAGCGAGGTTTTTCCTACTCCCAATCTGCCCCACTTGATATGCGTATGGATCAAAACTCTTCACTTACCGCAGCTGTAGTTCTTAATACCTACTCGCATGGGGCGCTGGCAAAAATTATCCAAAATTATGGCGAGGAGAAATTTGCTAGCAAGATTGCTGAAAACATCATTAAAGCTAGAACAGCTGGTGAGCTAAATACCACCAAGGATTTGGCTGAGATTGTTAAGGACTCAATTCCCGCGCCAGCAAGAAGAAGTGGTGGCAACCCAGCAAAGCGAACCTTCCAAGCAATCCGTATTGAGGTAAATCAAGAATTGGCAATTTTGGAGCGAGCCATTCCAGCAGCCCTGACCGCGTTAGCCATAGGGGGCCGGCTTGTGGTTATGAGTTACCAATCACTTGAAGATCGCATTGTTAAAAACTTTTTTACTCAAGCAACCAAATCAATGACTCCGATAGCGCTACCGGTGGAGCTTCCTAACTCTGCGGCGAGTTATCGACTCGTATTTAACGGCAGCGCAGTAGCTGATGCCAAAGAGCAGGAGAGTAATCCGCGCTCGCAATCGATGCGTTTACGGGCGATTGAACGGTTGAGTGCCTAATGGCGATATTTGAATTAGCCCCAGCGATTAAAAACTCTCGACAGATTGTTCGAGCCCAAACAAACAAAGCTGTTCTCCGACTAGTGCCTGAAGCCAAAACTGGTCAGGTAGCCGGAAATAAAACATTTGCAACCTTTCTGCTAGCTATTTTCATTACCAGTCTGATCTCTTTATTAGTAATAAATACCGCATTAGCTAGAGATGCTTTTTTACTTGGTCAGCTAAAACAAGAGGCGCAGTTGCTAACCGATCAACGAGAGGCAATCTTGCGTGAAGTTGCAGCTAAATCATCTCCTGATCAGTTGGCTGAACGAGCTGCTCAACTGGGAATGGTGGCATCTACCAATCCAAGGTTTCTTGACATGTCAGCAGGCAAGTCATGAATCAACAACAAGTAGTCCAAGACCGGATAAGAAAGATAGTTGCAATCGCCTTAGTAATCTTGATGCTTTTTGGACTTCGGTTAATTGAAATTCAGGCAGTTCGAGCAAAAGGTTATGTTGACAAGGCAAATAATGAGTTAAGTAAATCAGCCACATTATTAGCCCCACGAGGAACTATTTATGATATCGATGGCATCGAACTGGCTAGAAGCATTTCGGCCATGAATATTGCAGTTGATCAAACTGTGGTCAATGACCCAACTGCCGCAGCTACTGTTGTTGCACCAATCCTGGGAATGAGTGCTGCCGAACTTTTACCTGAACTAGTTGGCGAGCGTAGATATGTGCTAATTGCAAAAAATATTTCTCCAGAAAAGTGGCGTCAGGTCAATCAAGCAATTGGCGATTACAACAGTAAGGTGCTCAAAGAGGTGGGTGGATTAAGCAAGCGAATTGGTGGTTTTGTTCCAGAGCGGAGTTACATTCGTGATTATCCGAGCGGAAAATTGACCTCCTCTCTAGTGGGCATAATTAATGACCAAGGCGTAGGCGCTTCAGGTATTGAAAGTAGTTTAAATGGGCTATTAGCAGGGGTTAACGGTAAATATGTTTATGCAAATGGCCGAGGAAATATTATTCCTGGATCTGAAAGAGTTAGCGTTGAGGCAAAGAGCGGTACCAGTGTTCGATTAACAATTGATCGTGATGTGCAGTGGGTTGCGCAAAATGCGATTAATCAGGCAGTTGCATCCTCCCGTGCTGCATCCGGAACAGTCATTGTGATGGATCCAAAAACTGGGGCGATATTGGCTCAAGCTAGTGCACCAACATTTGATCCAAATCTTTCAAGTTCAATTACTTTGGAAAAACTGAGAAATCCAGCTGTCCAAGAGGTTTATGAACCTGGTTCAACTGGAAAGGTAATGACGGTTGCAGCCGCCTTAGAGGAAGGGCTAGTTGCACCAGAGACGGTGTTCACCATTCCTTACAAGATGAAGGTTGCCGATGAGTACTTTCATGATCATGAGAAACATCCAACTCAAAGATTAACCACAACTGGATTACTAGCAGTTTCAAGTAACACCGGATCAATCCAAATAGGTCAAAAACTTGGCAAGGATGCTTTATATAACTACTTACGTAAGTTTGGAATCGGTGAAAGTACTAACTCGAAATTGCCAGGAGAGTCAGCTGGCATTCTGCACCCAGTAAAAGATTGGTCTGGTACATCTTTACCAACAATCGCATTTGGCCAGGGGTACTCAGTCACAGCTATGCAAGCAACTTCAGTTTTTGCAACCATTGCAAATGATGGCGTTAGAGTCGCTCCTTCAATTTTGGCTGGCGTGGTTGATGAGAGTGGCAAATACACACCAGCACCAGCCAATAAATCAGTTAGGGTGCTTAGTTCGCAGACTGCTTCAACAATGCGAGCAATGATGGAGAGTGTGGTTTCAAGTAGCGGAACTGCGCCAACTGCTGCAATTGATGGCTATCGAATTGCTGGAAAAACTGGCACAGCAAATAGATTCAACTCAGCATGTAAGTGTTACAGCGGCTACACCGCATCATTTATTGGTTTTGCACCAGCTGATCAACCAAAGTATGTAATTAATGTGACAATTCAAGATCCAAAGGGCATGCATTGGGGTGGTGTGTTAGCCGGTCCAGTATTTAAAAAAGTAATGAGTTTTGTACTACAAAATGAACGAATTCAGCCAACAAAAGCACCAAAAACCACATTCATATTAACTGAGGCAGCATTAAAATCAGCAAGTAAGAAGACTGATAAGAGCGGTGCCTAGTCATGAAAATTAGACCTCAAGTGATTTTGCAAAAATCCCTTACAGAGTTTGACTCAAATTTATTTAATCAAGCGGTAGCAATCAATGGTGTATCAATTAATGCTCAAAAAGTTGCGGCCGGGGATCTGTTTATTGCATGTGCCGGAGCCACAACTCATGGGATTACATTTTTAGAACAAGCTGTTAAAAATGGTGCTGTGGCAGTATTAAGCGACCGAGCTGTTCAGACAACAATTCCTGCCTTCATTCACCCAGATCCTAGATCAATGATTGGGCCAATTGCTTCATGGTTTTATGAAAATCCATTTGAATCTTTAACTTCTCTAGGCGTAACAGGCACTAATGGAAAAACCACGACCGCTAATCTAGTAAAGCAACTTTGGCATCTCAATTCAATTAATTCTGGATTAATCGGCACCCTAGGGGTAGAAATTTTAGATAAGCAGTTTGAATTAAATCGAACTACACCAGAGGCAGATGAGCTGCAAGCGATTGCAGCAACTATGGTGGAAAAACATGTTTCGCATTTAGTCATGGAGGTAAGTAGCCATGCTCTCGATCAAGGTAGAGTCAGAGGTGCTAAATACAAAGTTGCCGGTTTTTCTAATCTAACCCAAGATCACCTGGATTATCACAAGTCCATGGATCAGTACTTTCTGGCTAAAGCAAAACTATTCACCAAAGATTATACTGAGATTGCAGTCATTAATATTGATGACCAGTATGGTAAAAAATTAGCTAATCAGATTGATATCCCTCTAGTCACCATCTCTCGCAGAGATCCCACCGCCAACTGGTATTTAGCCAAAGCTGATAAACAGCGTAATGGATATCAAATTGAAATTAAGTCAGATTCCGGTGGATACATCAATTCTGAGTTTGCTTTAATTGGAGATTACAATCTTGATAATTTACTGCTAGCTGTAGCCATGGTAAGTGTGGCCGGAATGCCAATTGACCAAATATCTAATGTGATTAGTAAGTTGCAGAGTGTGCCTGGCCGACTGGAGTCTGTTAAGGCTGGTCAGAAGTTCACTGCTTTAGTTGATTATGCTCATACTCCTGATGCCGTAGAGAGAGCTATTGCCTCTGTAAAAAGTTTTACTACTGGCAGATTAATTGGAATTTTAGGTTGCGGCGGAGACCGAGACAATAGCAAGCGCGCATTGATGGGCAAAGCGTTATTGGTTGGTTGTGATTTTGCGGTATTTACCAGCGATAATCCTAGAAGTGAGTCTGCAACAGCTATTTTGCAACAAATGACGGAAGGGTTGCAGTTAACAGATAATGCAGTTGTTGAATCAGACCGGAAGCAGGCAATTGATTTAGCGGTCAAAATGGCTAAACCTGAGGATGTAATCTTACTTATGGGCAAAGGCCATGAGGTGGGCCAGGAGATAAATGGAGTAAAAACGCCATTTGATGATCGGGTTGAGTTAGCAGAATCAATTAAAAGGCTGGTTCTTTGATGATAAAGATCTCTGCTGGGGAGTTTGCCAAGATCATTTCAGGATCACTTCATGATATTGATCCACAGATGATAATCAACCAATCACCTGTTATTAATTCAAAAAAAGCAAGTACAGATAAGTTCTTTGTGGCTTTTGTTGGATCAAAAGTTGATGGCCATGATTATGTGAACGAGGCGATTGACTTAGGAGCTAAGTTTGCTTTAGTTAGTAAGAGTGTCTTAGCACCTCACATTTTGGTACCTGATGTCGGCCAAGCATTAACAGATTTAGCAATATATCTTCGAGACAAGTTATCTGCACTTGAGGTTGTGGGCATCACTGGCTCTCAAGGCAAAACTACAACCAAGGAGTTCTTAAACTGCATTTTGTCCATAAGTGGTAAAACGATTGCAACTGATGGAAACTTTAACACTGATATTGGAGTCCCATTGACTTTGCTTAGATGTGATGAAACAACTAAGTATTGTGTTCTAGAAATGGGAGCCCGACACATGGGTGATATTGCTCGGCTTACTAAAGTTGCAAAACCTAATGTCGGTGTGGTGTTGGTGGTGGGCACCGCCCATCTAGGCGAGTTTGGTTCAGTAGCAGCCATTGCAAAAACTAAATCGGAATTGATCACAAATTTGCCAGCAAAATCAACAGCAGTTTTAGGCACTTATGATGATTACACCCCAAAGATGGCAGACTCGCTAGATGTGAAAAAGATTTTGTTCGGACAAAATCAATCAGTTAGAGCAGCTGATGTTGAGATTCATGGCGGATTTGCTCACTTTGATTTAGTAACACCTAATGGAAGAACTGCAGTTAGTTTGCAGGTTTTAGGTGAGCACCAGATACCAAATGCGTTAGCTGCCGCTGCAGCAGCATATGCCTTGGGAGTTTCAAATGAAGTTATTGCCGAGGGGTTGATCACGGCAACCTTGGATAGTAAATGGCGAATGCAAATTGAAGAGGTAAATGGCGTGCAGTTAATTCATGATTACTACAATGCAAATCCAGAGAGTATGAAAGCAGCGCTCAAAACGCTCATCTTGTTGACCCAAGAAAGTGGCGGTTCAAGTTGGGCAATTCTTGGAAAAATGCATGAGCTAGGTTCGCTGGAAGCAGATGGACATCGAGATGTTACCTCCCACTGTCGTCAAATCGGCGTCGATCACTTAATTGCAGTTGCCACCAACCTCTACCAGGATGAGGTGAATCAATCTTTGGCTGAAAATATGCAGCAACATAACTGTTTAAATGCCCAAGCTGTTTTAGAGTTAGTCAGTAATGTTTCAATTGGGGATGTGATTTTATTGAAAGCTTCAAGATCGGAAAGATTTGAGGAATTAGCGATTTTGATTAAAGACAAATTGATTGGGGTCAGTAAGTGAGAGGTATTTTGCTATCTGGAGCAATCTCAGCATTACTTGCTTTCTTGGCTACCCCGGCCTTGATAAAAATTTTGGCTAAAAAGGGTTATGGTCAAATAATTAGAGATGATGGGCCAACCACTCATCAGGTCAAACGTGGCACACCAACCATGGGTGGACTTTCACTTATTGCTGCGGCAGTTGTTGGCTATTTTGCCAGTCATCTTATTACTGGAGTGCCACCAACAGTCTCAGCACTTTTGGTAATTGCTTTGATTTTAGGTTTAGGCTTTGTTGGATTCTTAGATGATTGGCTAAAAGTTGCCAAACAAAGATCAATGGGTCTTAGTGCAAAACAAAAATTATTAGGACAGGCGATCGTAGCTGGTTCATTTGCCTACGCAGGCTTGCAGTTTCCGGACAAGAGTGGATTGACTCCGATCTCACTAAATCTATCTACCGTAAGAGACACTTCAATTAAGTTAGGCCTCGTCTTAGTGATCATTTGGGTCATCTTGATGGTACTTGGCACCAGTAACGGAGTGAATTTAACTGATGGGTTAGATGGATTAGCAACTGGCGCAGCAGTGATGGTGTTCACCTCATTCATCCTGATTGGTGTTTGGGAGTTTGGTCAAAGTTGTGAGGTGTCACCGGGCTTAAAGTGTTATGAAGTAAGAGACCCATTAGATCTTGCAGTTCTCGCCGCAGCGCTTGCGGGAGCTTGCGGCGGTTTCTTGTGGTGGAACGCCTCACCAGCAAAGATATTTATGGGTGATGTTGGTTCGCTAGCACTGGGTGGAGGAATAGCCGGAATTGCAATTACCTTACGCACACAACTACTACTGCTAATTCTTGGATTTATTTTTGTTCTGATTACGGCATCGGTTATTTTGCAGGTGCTTTACTTTAAAATCTCTGGCGGTAAACGCATTTTCAAAATGGCGCCACTTCAACATCACTTTGAATTAATGGGTTGGGGTGAAGTTACTATCGTGATTCGATTCTGGATTATTGCAAGCCTTGGTGTTGCGGCGGGACTTGGTTTGTTCTATGCCCAATGGGTTGCTTCTTGATATGAGTTATGTATCAGATCTGTCAGGAAAAAAATGCTTGGTGGTTGGAGCTGGAGTAACTGGCAGAGCTGTGGAGAAGGCACTAAAAAAATTTGGCGCTATCCCAACTTT
>Ga0315902_10000925_pt1 | contig 48307 bp, 42 predicted proteins | sample LakEriMetagenome_9_FD_203523 | JGI IMG/M metagenome (GOLD analysis project Ga0315902, IMG submission 203523) | Freshwater fungal communities from buoy surface, Lake Erie, Ohio, United States - Buoy 12 MA117 | ecosystem: Environmental > Aquatic > Freshwater > Lake > Lake biofilm | place: USA... | reverse complement strand
TCATTTCCTGTTCGAGCAGCTCAGCGGTCTCACCTTCGTAAAACCCGGCCGGTCCCTGGTCGGCGATGCGCTGCAGGGTGCGGGCGAGGTCAGGCTGCTTGAGCGTGTCGCCGGCCTGGTAGGGCTGTCCGTTCTTCGAGAACTGCGCCAGCGAGGCGGGATACCGCTTGAACTCGTCGAGCATGCCGCCCAGCGATCGCGCCAGGCCATGGCTGACCTCGAAGCCGTCACGGGCAAGAGCCACCGAGGGCATCACGAGGTCCTTCCAGGGCTTCGAGCCTTTTTCCTTCCAGGCCATGTGCAGCCCTGCCACCGTGCCGGGGACGCCCACGGACCGATGACTGTTGTGGTGCAGGTCGAAGTTGTACTTGCCGTCCTTGAGCCACATCTCGGGATTCGCGCCGGCGGGCGCCTTCTCGCGGAAGTCGTAGGAGCTGGCCGCGCCGTTGCTCTCGCGGTACACCAGAAAGCCCCCGCCGCCGATGTTGCCGGCCGTGGGGTGCGTGACCGCGAGGGCAAACGCCGTGGCGACGGCGGCATCGATGGCGTTGCCGCCCGATTTGATCACCTGCCAGCCGACCTCGGAGGCGATGTCGCTCTGCGACACCACCATGCCGGTCCTGGCCCGGATTGGGGCCGATCCGGCCTGCAGGGTGAGCGATGAAAGCAGGAGCGCGGCGACAACAGGAAGGAACGCGCGGCGAGTCATGTGAGAGTCCTCCGGACGGGGTTAACGGGGCCTATCTTACTTGGGTCGGGTGGCAATCGGGGTGTCGTCGCGGTTGCCCCACTCTTCCCAGGCGCCGTAATAGTTGCGCAGCTTCGACAGGTCGTGCCCGATAAGGGCGAGCGTGAAGAGGTCGTGCGAGGCACGCATGCCGACCTGGCAGTAGACGATGACCTGGTCGCCGGTGGCGATGCCCTTCTCGCGATACAGCCGGGCAATCTCGGCCGCTGGCTTGAACGTGAGCGTCGGTGTCACCAGCGTGTCTTCCCAGTAGACCGGAATGGACGACTCGATGAAGCCGCCGCGTCTGATGTTCCGCAGGTCGGTGCCGTCGATCTCCGCCTGCGTGCGCGCATCGATGATGCGGACGCCGGGCCGGTGCATCGCGGCCACGACGTCGGCGGCACGCGCGTGCCCGATGCGGGCCGTGCGCACGCGGAACGGAGGTGCCGTTGGTGTCGGGACGTCCGTGGTCGTGGGCCGCTGCTCGGCCGTCCAGGCGGTCCATCCGCCATTCAGCAGGGCCACGTTGCCGTGGCCATAGTGGTTCAGGATCCACCACAGGCGCGCGGCATAGATGCCGCCGCGCTCGTCGTAGGCAATGACCCGTGTGTCAGGGCCGATGCCGAGCCGGCCCATCAGCGCCTCGAACTCGGCGGGCGTCGGCAGGAAGTCTGGTGGAGCCTTGGGATTCCGAATCCAGTTGTTGTCGAGCCACACCGCCTGCGGAATGTGGCCCTCGGCGTAGCCGCGGGGACGCAGGTCGACGATGCGCACCTGGGCGTCGGCGGCGTGGGCCGCCACCCAGGCGGTGTCGACGAGCAGTTCAGGGCGGGCATACCCGCCCGAGGCGACCTGGGCGGCAAGCAGCAGCGAGGCGAGCAGGGACATGCGCCCGATTGTATGCGGGGCCGTCTGGCCCGGCGCAACTAGAGAATCGGCCGCAGGTAGCTGTCGAGGGTGCGGCCGCTGGTCCACTGGTGCGGATAGCCAAGCGAGACCTCCTCGAAGCGCACGCCGTCGATGGTCCGCGACTGCCGCAGGTGGAGGTGCCCGTAGATCACCGTTTCCACCGGAAACCGCCGGTGCCAGTCGTCGGTCAGCCGCGTCCCGCACCAGATGCTGAAGCGGGGGATGCGCGGCAGCACGGCGAGGTCCTGGCGAAGCGGGAAGTGGTTCACGAGGACGAGGCGGTGCGAGGGCGGCAGCGTCTCGAGCCGCGCCCGTGTTGAGGCCACCCGGTGCTGGCACCAGGCGGCCCGGCTGGCGAACGGGGCGGGCGACAGCAGGTCTTCATCGGCCGACCTGAGCCCGGCTGACTCGGCCCAGGCCACTGCCGCCTGCGCGTCGAGCCCGGGCGGGCCGAAGCTGTAGTCGTAGAGCAGGAACATCGGGACGATGATCCGCGGCGGTCCATCGCCGGGCCAGATGGGGAACGGATCTTCGGGCGTGAGCACGCCCAGGCGTCGGCACAGCGTGATGAGCCGCTCGTAGTGCGCCTGTCCCCGCTGCGCGTCGGGCAACTGGCGAGGGGTCCACAACTCGTGATTGCCCGGCACCCAGATGACGCGTGCAAACCGCGCGGTGAGTGCGGTCAGGGCGGCGTGCAGCTGGGCCGGGGTGTCGCCGGCATCTCCGGCCACAATCAGCCAGTCGTCGGGGTAGTGGCCCAGGCCGTCGAGCAGGGCGCGGTTGCGTGCATGGCCAATGTGCAGGTCGGCGATGGCCCACAGTTTCATGGCGGCGGCGCCCCGAACCAGGTCACGCGCACCGCCCGGGCGTCGGCCCCCGCGCGCCTGACGGCCAGGGCGAGGCGGTGCCGGCCGGTCGGTGAGGCCAGATGGAACTGCCAGCTGTCGGCCGTGTCCAGCTGCCTGGGGTCGAGGGACAGTGTCGGGTCGGCTGGGGGCGCGAGATGGAACGAGAACTGGTCGAGCGGGATGGCCAGGCCGAGGCCCCGCGCCTTGATGTAGGCCTCCTTCAGCGTCCAGTAGTCGAAGAAGGCCGAGCGCTGCGCCGCGGGCGCGTGTGCATGCAGCTCGCGCAGCTCTGCGGGTGAGAAAAAGCGGCTCGGGATGTCGTGCGTGATCACCCGGGCGGTGTCTTCCACGTCGATGCCGACGTCGCGCGTCGAGGCCAGCGCCACGGCGACCAGCCCCGGGGTGTGCGACACGTTGAAGCCCACGTCAGTGGCGCCCGGCGCATCGGGCACCGGACGCCCGTGCGGTTCCGTGGCGAGGGGCACCGCCGCGGGCGGCAGGCCGAGGACCTGACCCAGGAGGAGCCTCGAGAGGCCCCGCCCCACCACGAAGCGCTCGCGGTCGCCGGCCATGCGGTAGCGCTGCTCGCGTGCGAGGTCCCCGGCAGGAAGCAGCGCCCGCAGAAAGGGCAACGCCGATTGGACGTCGGGCTGGTCGTGCGCGGCGAGCACGATGTCCACCATCGTCGACCGGCGGTCAACGGTGGGCAGCGTGCCGATCATGACGGTACTCCGTCGGTGTGATGCGGCCTGCGGCGCATCAGGTGCCACAGCGCCATGCCGACCGGGACACTCAGCAGCACGGCCACGCCGATGGCGGTGGCATGCGGCTGCAGCACGTCCCATGCCCGTTCGCCGTAGCGGACGGCGAGCCACCCGGTGATGAAAAACCGCAGGCCCCGCCCGATGCCGACGCTGAGCGCCAGGCGCGAGGCCGTCATGCCCGAGAGGCCTGCCATCACGATGCAGAGCTTGAAGGGCGTCGGCGGCGGCAGCATTGCCGGCACGATGACGCCCACCATGCCGTAGCGCATGGTCAGGTCGCGCACGCGGGTCAGGGTCGCGTCGCTGAAGCCCCGCTGGAGTACCGCCGCGCCCCCGCGGGCCGAGACCAGGTGCAGCAGCAGGCAGCCGATCACCGAGCCGAGGGTGCTGGCCAGGGCATACCAGGCCATGCGGTCGGGCTGGCGCGTGCTGAGCACGACCATGAGTACGTCGTTCAGCTGGGGAAACGAGAGAAACGACGAGTCGAGCAGCGCGATCAGAGCCAGGCCGGGCCCCCCGAGGCGTTCGGCCCAGGCCGCCAGAGCCTCAAGCATCGGGCCCCCCATGCGTGCGGCCCGAGGTGCTCCGACGGGCCAGGGCGGGGACGTGAGCTGCGGGATGAGCGTCGATCACAAGTGACGGACAAATCTTATGCGAAGCGCCCTGCGTCTCTCTGCCCTGTCCCTGATCGTCGTGGTCGGCCTGCAGGCCGTGCTGCTGGCCCAGCGGAAGCACCCGGTCAGCGGCCGTGTCATCGCGCCGGTCATGGGTGTGGCCGGTGCCGGGTGGCTCGAGCGCCCGGAGCGCGAGGACGAAGAGCAGACCTCGCGCGCCGTCGCGGCGCTCAAGCTGCGTTCCGGGATGGTGGTGGCGGACATCGGCGCCGGATCCGGGTATTACACGGTCCGCATGGCCCGGGCCGTCGGCGCAGAGGGGCGCGTGTATGCCACCGACATCCAGCAGGGCATGCTCGACATCATCACCCGGCGCCTGACACGCGATCGGCTTCCGCAGATCATCCCTGTACTCTCCGGCGAGGATGACCCGAAGCTGCCTCCGGCCGTGCTCGACCTGGCCCTGATGGTCGACGTCTACCACGAGCTGGCCGAACCCCAGGCCTTCATCCGCAGGCTGAAGGCGTCGCTCAAACCGGACGGGCGTCTGGTGCTCGTCGAGTTCCGCAAGGAAGACCCTTCGGTGCCCATCCGTCCCGAGCACAAGATGAGTGTGGCGCAGGTCCGGCAGGAGCTGGGCGCCGATGGGTTCGACATTGCCGAGGTCATCGACGTGCTGCCGTGGCAGCACATCATCGTGCTGAAGGCCCGATAGGCCTCGCACGACGGTGCCTCCGCTACATCTTCGGCGGCGGCACGCGCTTCTTCGTCGCCTGCTCGAAGGCGTAGGCGAGGCCGATGATCTTCGGGTCCTCGCAGTGGCCGCCGACCAGGCTGATGCCGAAGGGGCGTGTTTTCTCCTGCGAACCCTGCGCGCCCTCGTTGTAGTTGATCACCATGCCGAAGGGGACGACGATGATCGGGTAACCGGCCTTTGAGGCATAGGTGGCGCCCGACGAGCCCGGGAACAGCACGGCGTCGAGCCGGTGGGTGGTCATCACCGCGTCCAGTCCCTGAGCTCGCGTCAGCGTCAGGTCAGCCTGCCGATCACGCTCGTAGCGAGCCTTGTCCTTCTCGAGGTCGGTGCTGTCGGCGAAGTCAAGGCGGCTCTGGCCGTAGCGCATCGACCCGCGGGACTGGTTGGCCGCGTTCCAGGCGCGCAGCTCGCTGAAGGTCTTGACCGGCGCAGACGGCCCGAGCGACGAGAGCCACAGGTTGAAGTCGCGCTTCATGGTGTAGCGGAGCACCTGCGAGCAGAGGTCGTCGCTTGCCTTGCCCGTGAACGGCGCCTCGCAGATGGGGTGCGAGGTGAGGTTATCGACCGCGTCGGGTGCCGTCATGCTCGGCAGGTCGGCCGGGTCGACGATCTCGGCTCCCGCGGCCTTGAGCGCCGCAATGGCCGCCTCCATCGAGGCGAGCTCGTCAGGCTTCAGGCCCGGGAAGGGCCGTGCGCGGCCGGGAAACTCGCGCGCGGTGTAGAGGCCGGCCCGCGGTACGCCGATGCGCGCGCCCTTGAGCGCGTCAGCCTTCAGGAACGACGTGTAGTCGTTGCCGGCGGGCGCGGTGCATTCAGTGGTCCGCGGGTCGCGGCTGTCGGGGGCGCCTTCCAGGACGCCCAGCATGATGGCGGCGTCGGTCACCGACTTGGCCATCGGTCCGGCGGTGTCCTGGTCGAGCGACAGCGGCACGATGCCGTGCCGGCTCACGCGTCCGGTGGACGGACGGATCCCCACGAGCATGCTTGCATTCGACGGGCCTTCGATCGAGCCGCCGGTGCTGGTGCCCACGTTGGCCGCCCACAGGTTGGCAGCCACGCCGCCGCCCGAACTCGAGCCGCTCACATCGAGCACCGGCGTCCCATCGTCATTGGCGCGCGGGTCATACGGGTTGTAACTCTGGCCCGACGCGGCGTTGTAGCCACCCGGGCGCACGGCGTCGCCGAACCAGCCGGCCAGTTCGCTCAGCGTCGACTTGGCGATGATGATCGCGCCGGCCTTCTTCAGGTGGGTGGCCAGTGTGGCCTCGTAGGGGGCGCGGAAGTGACGGAAGGCGAGCATGCCGCCTGTCGTCGGCATCTCGTCGGTCGTCATGATGTTGTCCTTGAGCGCCACGGGAATGCCGTGCAGCGGCCCGCGCAGCGTTCCCGCAGCCCGTTCCCGGTCGAGCGCATCAGCCTCGTCGAGGGCGCGCGGATTGACCGAGATGGCGACATTCAGGGCGTCTTCGTAGAGGCCGATGCGGGTCAGGTACTGCGTGACCAGCGCGCGCGACGTGGTGCGGCCGTCGCGCATGGCTACCTGCATGTCCGGGATCGATGCCTCGATCACGCTGAAGGGCGCCGCCGCAGGCGGCGGGGCCGACGGGCCGGCGCACGAGGCGGACACCATCACGGTGAGGACGAGGGCAACAGGACGCAGGGAACGGAACACGCGCATCGGGCCTCCAGGAGACCTGCATGATAGCGCGGCGGCGCGGACTCGCCGGGCGCGGGCCGTGAAGAGCCGACCTGGTGGTGTGCCTCCTCGAGGAAGCGGACGCGCGCCATGGCAGGGCCTTGCGGCGGAGTCGGTAGACCTGATGGAAGGATGCCGAGGCGGTGAACGGCTGACGTGCGTGGGATGTCGCCGCGGTGATCAATAATCCTCCGCCATGCACAAAGACACCCTGGCCGAGTTCTTCGGCACGCTCGTGCTCATCGCCTTCGGACTTGGGGTGGTCGCGCAGACCGTCCTCAGTCGCGACGCCAACGGATCGTTCCTCGCCATCAACTTCTGCTGGGGACTGGCGGTCATGCTCGGGGTGTATGCGTCGGGCGGGGTGTCGGGCGGGCACCTCAATCCGGCCGTGACCATTGCGCTTGCGGTGCGGCGCGGATTCCCGTGGGCGAAGGTGCCGCTGTTCGTGCTGGCGCAGGTGGCCGGGGCGTTCGCAGGTGCGGCGCTCGTCTTTCTCGTCTACCGGGAAGCGCTGACGGCATTCGACGGCGGCATCCGGCAGGTGGAAGGGGCGACGGCCACGGCCGGCATCTTTTCCACTGGTCCCCAGCCCTTCCTGTCGCTCGCCGGGGGCCTGATCGATCAGATGGTCGGGACGGCGCTGCTGATGATTGGCGTGCTGGCCATCGGTGACCGCCGCAATTCTGGGCCACCCGCCTGGATGGCACCGCCGCTGGTCGGGGGGCTCGTGGTCGCCATCGGCATGGCCTTCGGCTATAACGCCGGCTACGCCATCAACCCCGCGCGCGACTTCGGGCCGCGGCTGTTCACGGCCATGGCCGGCTGGGGGCCCGCGGTGTTCAGCACCGCGAACGGCTGGTGGTGGGTGCCGATTGCCGGGCCGATTGCGGGCGCGATCATCGGCGCCGTGGCCTACGACGTGTGCATCGGCGCCAGCCTCGAAGGCCGGGGAGATCAGGCATGAGCCGCTATGTGATGGCCCTCGACCAGGGCACCACGTCGAGCCGCACCATCCTGTTCGACCACGCCGGCCGCATCGCGTCGATGTCCCAGCAGGAGTTTCCCCAGCTCTTCCCGGGGCCGGGCCACGTCGAGCACGACCCCGAGGCCATCTGGTCGAGCCAGATTCGCACGGCGCGCGATGCGATGGCGCGCATTCACGCGACGCCGGCCGACATCGCCGCGATCGGCGTGACCAATCAGCGCGAAACCACCGTGCTGTGGGAAAAGGCCACCGGTCGCCCCATCGCCAACGCCATCGTCTGGCAGAGTCGGGTCACTGCGCCCATCTGTGAGCGGCTGAAGGCCGCCGGGCACGAGCCGATGGTGCGGCAGAAGACCGGGCTGGTGGTCGACGCGTACTTTTCTGGCACCAAGATCAAGCACCTGCTCGATTCGCACGACGGCCTGCGCGCCCGGGCGGCGCGCGGCGAAATTCTCTTCGGCACCATCGACTCGTTCCTCGTGTGGCGCCTGACGGGTGGCGCCGTGCATGTCACGGACGTCAGCAACGCCAGCCGCACGCTGCTGTTCAACATCCACACCCAGCAGTGGGACGAGGAACTGCTGGCCCTGCTCGATGTGCCCCGGGCGATGCTGCCCGAGGTGCGCGATTCGAGCGAGGTCTACGGGACGACGGCCCCCAACATCTTCGGCACCTCCATTCCGGTGTCCGGCATCGCTGGCGATCAGCAGGCGGCGCTCTTCGGCCAGGCCTGCTTCGAGCCGGGCAGTGCGAAGAACACGTACGGCACCGGCTGCTTCATGCTGCTCAACACGGGGGCCACGCCCGTGCCGTCCGAGCATGGACTGCTGACGACGATCGGCTGGCGCATGGGGGGGCAGACCACCTACGCCCTCGAGGGCTCGGTGTTCGTGGCCGGTGCGACGGTGCAGTGGCTGCGCGACGGGCTGCACGCCATCGAAACCTCGGCTGGCGTCGAGTCGCTCATGGCCGAGGTGACCGATACCGACGGGGTGTATCTCGTGCCGGCGTTTGTTGGTCTGGGCGCGCCGTACTGGGATCCGCACGCCCGCGGCACCATTGTCGGGCTCACCCGAAACACCCGCATGGCTCACATCGCCCGCGCGGCCGTGGAAGCCATGGCCTACCAGACGAGGGATGTGCTGCAGGTGATGCAGCAGGAATCACACCTGCCGCTGCTGACCCTCAAGGTCGACGGTGGGGCGGCGGCCAACGCGATGCTGCTGCAGTTCCAGGCCGATCTGCTCAACGTGCCGGTGCGCCGGCCCGTCGTGGCAGAGACGACGGCGCTTGGCGCTGCATATCTCGCCGGTCTGGCGGTCGGCTTTTGGAACGGGCTGGACGATGTGGCACGCAACTGGGCGCTCGATCGCGAGTTCCAACCGGCCATGCCGGCCAAGGAGCGCGAGAAGCTTTATGCCGGCTGGTGCCGGGCCGTTGAGCGGTCACGCGACTGGGCGCGCGACTGACGACGCCCCGCTACTGGGGAAACAGTTGCTCGCGGGCCCACTCGTTGCGGCCGGCGAGATGATAGATGAGCGTCCGCGCCAGCTCGGGCATGTAGACGGCCGACGGCATGAAGGCGCTGAACACAAACTGCTGCGCATCGTCGATGCCCCAGGCCCCCAGCTGGTGAGCATCGGGCGCGGCCGCCTCGCTGGCGTTGAGCCGCTGGGCGAGCGCCGGGTCAGATTCGATGGGCAGGACCAGCCGCATCTGCAGTCCGCTGCCGAGGTCGGGATGCTGCGCCGAAGCATCGAGCTCGAGGCGTGACGGCTGGCCTTTGGCGAACTCGAGATCGGCCGAGAGCTGGTGACGGTCGCTTGAGGCCCGCAGCCAGGGGCGCGGTTCGATGTGCACCAGCTGCGCGATCTGCTCGGGCGTGAACGGGCTCGGCCCCTGCCCGCGCTCGCGGTACACCGCATCGACATTGACCAGTTCATCGTGCTTGCGGCGGCTGCCCGCCGTGGGATGCGCCGTGAGGGCCTGGTGGCCGCCGAAGATGCGTGCCAGTTCCGCAGCTTCCGCGTGCGCGTCCGCTACCTGGAGCGCGCAGGCGTGAATGGCCAGCATGCGCGCCATGGGCCAGTTGTCGGCCGTCAGCGTCACCGAGGCGTGCAGGCGGATGGTACCGGCGCCCTGGTCGGCCACGTAGGCGCTGAGCGTCGAGAGCGTGTTCATCGACGCCAGCCGTTCCCAGGTGGAGGCCCCCATCGGCACGCCGCGCAGCAGATCGGTCTCGACGTGGAGCGTCGTGGCGGGCACGCCGTCGAGCAGGCGGTGGCGGTCGAGCCGCACCCGCTGGGCGAGCGGGCCGGCCCACCAGTCAAAGCCGCGCGGGTGGCCCTCGAACCACGGAAACTCGAGCTGCAGGCCGTCGATGAGAAAGTTGATGGTTTCGACTTCAATCTGGGGTGTCACGATGTGGGGTCCACCCAGCATGATACAGAGCGATCGAGACGGCTGTCGCCACATTCAGCGAATCAACGCGTCCGGTCATGGGAATTGATACGCGGCGACTCGCCAGTGCCTGCGCTTCGGGTGTCAGTCCGTGGCCTTCGGCGCCGGCGAGCAGCGCAATCGGTTGTCGAGGACGCGTCCAGTCGGGCAGCATGACATCGGCCGGGGGCGTCGTGAGTGCGGCCACGAAGAATCCCTGTGTCTGCAGGTGCGACAGTGCGCCGGGCCACGCAGCCGTGGTGGCGTACGGCACCTCGAGCGCCGCCCCCATCGACGTGCGAATCGCCTTCCGATAGAGCGGATCGCCGCACGACGGCCCCAGCACCACCAGATCGGCACCGAGCGCCGCCGCACTGCGGAAGATGCCGCCGATGTTGTCAGGGTTGCTGACGCCCTCGAGCACGACGATGCACTGGAGGCCGTCCAGCGACAGCGTCTCGAGCGTGGGGACGGCCGGGCGATGGGCCAGCGCCAGGCAGCCGCGGTGCAGGTTGAAGCCTGTGAGCGATGTCCAGTGTTCGGCGGCGAGGCGATACACCGTGAGGCGGTCGTGACTGGCCAGGGCCGGGGCCAGTTGATCCAGAGCCGCCGGGGTCACCAGCACCGACTGGAGCCGTCCCTGCCAGCGCGCCGACTTCCGAGCCAGGTCGAGCAGGCGGGGCACCACCAGCCGGCCCTCGATGAGGCACTCGCCCTGTTCAGCGAGGGCCGTCGGGTCCGAGACGCCGCGGTAGCCGGCCAGGCGCGGGTCGTCCCATGAAGGGACGTCGACTATCGATGCCATTCGGGGCGCTGCACGACGGGCAGCTGCAGCGCCCGTTCGCGATCGAGGTCGAGCGAACCGACATGCAGCGCGAGCGGTGCCCTGACCCACTTGTGCACTGACTGCGAGAAGAGTGCCACGAATCGTCGGGCATCGGCGGCGCAGGTGTCGGCCGACCGGTCCGGAAAGACATGGCTCAGGGCGATCGCCAGCTCGGCGACGCCCATCTTTTCGCTGGCGTGCAGATAGAGGCAGGCGTCGAGCACGGGGAAGGGCATCAGTTCGCGTTCCGCTTCCTGATGGTCGGCCAGTTCGGGACCGGGGGCCGTGGCGAGCGTGGCTGCGATGCCGGCGAATCCGAACCGCGCCCCGAGGCGCTCGAGCAGGGCGACGACGACCGTCTTCGGAAGGTTCGCGATGACCGACAGCGCGCCCTCGAGATCACCCGCCAGCGTGGTGTAGCCGACGGCTTTCTCACTCATATCGCCGGTCTGCAGGAACAGGGCCCCGGACGTGTTGGCCCAGTTCCACATCCGCTGCCCCCGGATACGGGCCTGCACGTTCTGTCGGGTCAATTCGGTCGGGGCCTGCCCACCCAGCATGTGAGTGACGGCGGCCAGCTCACGCGCGGTCGCATCGTCGATGGACAGCTCGGTGAGCGAGGCGCCCAGCTCGTGCGCCAGCTGCTCGGCCGCCTGCCGCGTGGTGGGCTGCGAGTGACGGCTCGGCATGTAAAACGTATGCACGGGTACGCCGTCCATCAGCTGCGAGGCGCGCCACGCCACCAGCAGGGTCAGCATCGAGTCGCGGCCCCCCGAGAGGGCCAGCCCGAGGCACCGGAAGACCCCGGTCTTCTCGTAGTAGCTCCGCACCCCGAGCGCGAGCGCCTCGAAGAGATGATCGAGTGCCGAATCGCGGGCCGAGTCGCCGGGGGGCGTGGTCGCCGGAAGAAAAAAGCTGCCTCCCGCTGGGGCGGGATAGCGCAGATCGCCGCGGTACGCCCCGGCGGCCGGACTCACGATGCGCGGGACTGGCGCATGCACCCGCAGGTGGTCGTCGCAGTCGTTCCGCCAGGTCGTGTGCTCGCCCCGCAGCCGGCGCGTGCGGTCGAGGTCAAGCACGGCCGACCACTGGCCGGCCGTGAACCGCGGCGCCTCGAACAGGCACCGACCGTTCTGCAGCACGTAGCCGCCTCCGTCGTACACCAGGCCGTCCTGGCCACCAACCGCGTTCGCATACACCAGCGCGCACTGGGCATCAGCCGATCGGGTCGAGAGCATTTCTCTCCGGGTGGCCTCGATGCCCATCCGGTAGGGCGACGCCGACAGGTTCACCACCAGTTCGGCACCCGAGAACGTGCGCCGGCGCATGGGGCCGTCCGGGGACCAGCTGTCTTCGCAGACCTCAACGGCCACCGTCCCGAAGTCAAACTCGAAGAGCAGGTCGCCCAGAGGCACGCCGCGGGTGGTCAGCGCCAGCCCCTCACGTCCCCGCGCGAACGTGCGCCCTTCGTAGAACACGTTATAGGTGGGCAGCTTTTCCTTGGGCACCAGGCCGAGGATGCGTCCTCGATGCACCACGGCCGCGCAGTTGTAGACCTGGCTGTCGACCGCGGCGGCGACGCCGACAACGGCCACGGCGTCCAGGTCGGCGGTGTCCCGCGCGAACCGTTCCAGGGCGTCCCACTGCGCGTCGACAAACGCCGGCCACTGGACGAGGTCTTCCGGCGGGTAACCGCCGATGGCCTGTTCCGGACCGACCACGAGCGTGGCTCCCGCCTGTGCCGCCTGGCGGGTGAGTGTTACCAGGGCGCGGGCGTTGCTGTCGACCGCGCCGACCGTCGGGCTCGAGCAGAGCAGGGCCAGTTGCACAAGACGCATTGGGCCAAGGGTACATCACCGTCCCGTCGCCCACGAACCGCTCCCGTGCGGGGCGGCGTCTTACGCCGCATGGATCTCCTCAAGCAGTGGGCCGTCGGCATGGCGGCGTTCCTGACGGTCGACCTCCTGTGGATCGGCGTGGTGGCCAACGGGTTCTACCGCCGGGAGCTCGGCAGCCTGCTCCGCACCGATGGCGACAGGCTGGCGCCCCTCTGGGGGCCGGCCATCCTGCTCTACGTCTCGGTGGTCATCGGGCTGATGGTGTTCGCGCTGCCCCGGGCGCGGACGGGCACCCTCGCCGAAACCATGTTCTACTCGGCGCTCTTTGGCGTCATTGGCTACGGCGTCTACGACCTCACCAATTACTCGACGATGCAGGGCTTTCCGCTGAAAGTCTGCGTCATCGACATGGTGTGGGGCGGGGTGGTGTGCAGCCTCACTGGGGCGGCGTTGTGGTGGGCGAGGCCGGCCTAGGCGTCGCGGTGCGTTCGCCCAGCAGGGCGCTCGGCGTCGGCACGCGGCGCGTGAGCTTGAAGCGCTGCACCGCATTGCGTTCGAGGTAGGCCATCGCGTCGGTGACCGAGTCGGTGACGAGCATGAGGTCCATGTCCTTCGGCGACGTGGTGCCTGAAGCCTCCATCGTGCGGAACATGTCCAGCAGGGGCGCCCAGTAGTCGGTGCCCATGAGGACCACGGGGAACTGTTCGATCTTGCCCGTCTGGATCAAGGTCAGCGCCTCTCCCAGCTCATCCAGCGTCCCGAACCCGCCCGGCAGCACGACGAAGGCGTAGGAATACTTGAGCAGCAGGACCTTCCTCACAAAAAAATAGTGGCAGAGCACCATCTCGTCGAGATAAGGATTGGGCTTCTGCTCGAAGGGCAGCACGATGTTGCAGCCCACGGACCGTCCGCCGGCTTCACGGGCGCCGCGGTTGGCGCCCTCCATCACACCCCCGCCTCCGCCCGTGAGGGTGGTGAAGCCCAGCCGGCTCAATCCGGCGCCGACCTCCCGTGCGAGGTCGTAGTACGGATGGCTCTCGGAAAACCGGGCCGAGCCGAACACCGTCACGCAGGGCCCGACGAAGTGCAGCGTGCGGAAGCCGCGGAGGAAGTCGCGCGCGGTCCGCAGCAGCATCATCAGTTCGCGCAGGCGCGACTGTGGGCCTTCGAGGAAGACGGTGTCCGTGCGGTTGTCTGCGGGCGGCAGGTGCGGAGGGCGTGTGGGTTCCATGAGGGGGCGTCGGGCGTTGGAGCTTAAGGTAGAGTGTAGCCGTATGGCTCTACGCGCACTATGGGTGGCAGTGTTTCTGGGATGGGCGACCGTGACGGCAGTCTTCGCGCAGGCGCCGCCGCCGGGCCTCAAGGGAACCGTGGTGGACGTCTCGGGGCTGGCCGTGCCCGGAGTGGAAGTGACGGGGCGCACGGCCCAGGGCCAAACGGTCGTCGTCACCAGTGATGCCGAAGGACGGTTCTCATTCGATGTAGCCATCGTCTCGGTGACGGCCGTGTCCGAGGGATTTTCCCCGACGGTCATCGACAGCCCGGACGACGGGGCGCGACTGGTGCTGAGGCCGGCGGGCATCGCCGACATGGTGGTGGTCACGGCGACTCGAGGCGCTGAGCGGCTGCCCAGCGCGGCGAGCGCAACGGTGGTCACCGCCGCCGAACTGGCGAATATCGCGGCCGGGGCACTCGACGATGTGCTTCGCTCGACCCCGGGGTTCAGTCTCTTCCGCCGGAGCTCGTCGCGCGTGGCCAATCCCACGACGCAGGGGGTCACGCTGCGCGGCGTCTCGGGGTCAGGGGCCAGCCGCACGCTCGTGCTGGCCGACGGCGAGCCGCTCAACGATCCGTTCGGCAGCTGGGTCTACTGGAACCGGGTGCCGCAGGCCTCGGTCGACCGCGTCGAAGTGGTGCGCGGGGCGGCGGGCGACCTGTATGGCGCCGATGCGCTGGCCGGTGTCATCCAGGTGCTGACCTTCGAGCCGACGCGCACGCGGGCACGGGCCACGCTCGAGGGGGGCAGTCTCAAGACCGTGCGTGGGTCGTTCTTCGGCAGCCTCGAACGGGAAGGCTGGGCGGCGTCGACGGCGTATGAAGCCAACCGCACGGACGGCGCCTACGTGGTGGGCTCCGAAGCTCGCGGACCCATCGACACCCGGGCGGACAGCGACTACCAAAGTGGCGTGGTCACGGCCGGCCGGCAGGGCAACGGCTGGAATCTGTGGCTGAAGGGGGCCCTCTACAGCGAAGACCGCGGCAACGGCACGCCGGCGCAGGTCAACAGCACCGACTGGCAGCAGGTGTCGCTCACCTCGACGGGCAATCTGGCCGGCGGTGCCTGGCAGGCGCAGGCCGCCAGCAGCCGCCAGGACTACTACCAGACATTTACAGCGGTCACGGCGACCCGCACGTCGGAGCGGCTGACCACGGAGCAGACCACCGACACCGATTTCCGAGGAGGCGGCGTGCAGTGGACGGGGGGCGTGGGTCGCACCACCCTGGTGGCCGGTGCCGACGCGCAGCGCACCGCCTCGACGGTGGACGAGTTCCGCTATTCCACCACGAATGTTCGGTCTGGTCCGTTCTACGCCGGCGGGGTCGAGAAGAGCGTCGGAGGATACCTGCGGACGAGCACGCCGCTGACCGACGCCCTGACGCTCGACATCGGGGCGCGCCTCGACTGGTGGGCATCGACGCCCAATGATGCCGCGCTGCCTGACAAGTCCGTCGTCTTCGCGAGCCCCCGCGCCGCGGTCGCGTACAGGATCGGCCGCTATGCGCTTCAGGGGGCCGCGTATCGGGCCAATCGTCCTCCGACCCTCAATGAACTGCATCGCGGCTTCCGCGTAGGCAATGCGGTCACCAATCCCAATCCACTCCTCGACCCCGAGACGCTGACTGGCGTGGAGGGGGGCGCCCTGGGCACGTGGCGCTGGGGGTCGGCACGCGTCACCGGCTTTGCCAACCTGCTCGACGGCGCCGTGGCGAACATCACGCTGTCCTCGACCAGCACCCAGATCACCCGGGAACGGCGCAATTCCGATGCGATTCGCGCGATCGGTGTCGAGATGGAAGCCGATGCCCGCCTCACGCAGACGCTGTCGCTCAACGGGCAGCTGGTGCTGACGTCCAGCCACTTCCGGGGCTCGGTGGCGACGCCGGCCATCGAGGGCAATCGCGTGCCGCAGGTGCCGGCCGTGCAGGGGGGGGTGGGCCTGACGTGGGCCGATCCGCGCCTGGCGACGCTGGCGGTGCAGGCGCGGTTCAGCGGTCGGCAGTATGACGATGACCTCAACGCCTTCGAGCTGAAGGCGTTCGGCGTGGTCGATGCGCAGGTGAGCCGGTCGGTGCTGCACGGGGTGGTCGGGTTCGTCTCGGTCGAGAACGTGTTCAATGCCGACTACGACGCCGGCCGCACCCCGATTCGCCTGATTGGCTGGCCGCGCACGGTGCGGGTCGGACTCCGACTCGCCATGCGATGACGCCCCGGACCGCGCGAGCGTGTACGGCGTGAACGGGCATCACCGCACGCAGCCCCACGCCGTGGTTCGTGTCGGCGAGGGCGGGCGGTCGGCGATCGATGTGCTGGCCGCCTGGCTGACCAGCGAACACCCGGACGCAGGGGTGTCGAGGGCTGCCCTCAGGCGCCTCGTGATGGCCGGACAGGTGCGCCTCAACGGACGGGGCCTGCGCGCACCGGGAGCCCTGCTGATGCCGGGAGACCGGCTCGAGTGGATGTGCGATCCGCGGACCGCCGCCCGGTCCCGCGCCGAAGCGCCGTCGGCCATTCCAGTGCTGTTCGAGGACGCGCACGTCATCGCGGTCGACAAACCCTCCGGAATCGTCATGCACGCCACGGCGGACCCGCATCGGCCGACGCTGGTCGGGCTCGTGGCCAGGCAGCGGGGCTGCGCCGAGCGGGACCTGGGGGTGCACCAGCGGCTCGATGTCGGCACGTCAGGAGTGGTGCTGTTCGGGCTCACGCCGGATGCGAACCGTGGATTGTCTCAGCAGTTCAGCCAGCGGGTGGTCGAGAAGACCTATCTGGCCGTCGTGGATGCGCGCCGCCGGCCGGACTGCCGGGTGGGGAAGGCGTGGGTCGACACGCGCCCCCTGCGGAAGCGCGGAACTGGGCGCGCGGCCCGCGTCGAGGTCGACCTGGCGGACGGCGAGCCAGCCGAGACGCACCTGGTGGTGCGTGAGCGGCAGGATGACCGGGCACTGATCGAGGCCCGCCCGGTCACCGGGCGGACGCATCAGATTCGTGCGCACCTGGCGGCCGAGCAGTTGCCGATCGTGGGCGACATCGCCTACGGCTGGCGCGGAGCGCCGGGCCGGCTGCGGCTGCACGCAGCGCGCCTGTCGCTGCAGCACCCGGTGACCCACGCATCGCTCGTCGTCGAGGCGCCGGTCCCGCCCGAGTTCCACCTGGGCACCGGGGGCCGCACCGGGGACCGGCAGCGGCCGTTGCGCGTCCCAACAGGCGGGCGGCGTCAGCGCGCTGACCGGGAACGCATACGATGACACCTGAACACCACGGCATTGTGCTCTTCGACGGCACCTGCGGCTTCTGCGAGGGGGCCGTCCGCTTCATCGCGACGCGCGATCGGGCGGGATACTTCCGCTTCGCGCCGTCGCAGTGGCCCCAGGCGGCCGAGGCTCTGGCGCGACATGGCCTCACGCGCGAGTCGACCAAGAGCCTGGTGCTGATTGAGGGCGACCAGGTCTGGTTGCGGTCGACCGCGTCCCTGCGGATTGCCTCTCGGCTAGGCTGGCCGTGGAAGGCGGCGGCCGTCCTGCTGATCATCCCGGCGCCCCTGCGGGATGTCGCCTACCGCGTGATGGCTGCGCTGCGCCACCGGCTGGCCGGTCGGTCGGACGCGTGCACGCTGCCGCCTCCCGAACTGAAGGACCGCCTGCTGGCCTGAGCGGGTCAGTGTCGGCCGGGCTGCCGGGCGAGCAGGTGCCCATAGCCGGCTTCCAGGGCGTCGACCTTGGGCTGCGAGACGAACAGGATGTAGGGATTGGCCGGATTCCGCGCGGCGTAGTTCTGGTGGTACGCCTCGGCCGCATAGAAGCCGTCCAGCGGTTCAAGGGTCGTGGCGATCGGGGCACTGAAGACCCCGGCCTCATCCAGTTGCGCGATGTAGCGTGCCGTCACATCGCGCTGGGCCTCGGAACGGTAGAACACCGACGACCGATACTGCCGGCCCCAGTCGTTGCCCTGCCGGTTGACCTGAGTGGGGTCGTGGGCGGCGCCGAAGAACACCTGCAGCAGCGTGCCCAGCGAGACGACAGACGAGTCGTAAGAGATTTCCACGACCTCGGCGTGCGAGGTGATGCCGGCGCAGACTGCCTGATAGTTAGCCGTGGCGGCCGTGCCGCCGGCGTAGCCCGCGCGCACGCCGGTGACCCCCGCCAGCCTGAGAAACACCGCCTCGACGCACCAGAAGCAGCCGCCCCCGACGACGAGGCGCGCGGGAGAAGACGCGTCGGCGGGCGGTGGGTCGAACACCGGAGGAGGCAGGGTGGTCATGCCTTTCATTAGAAACCAGATTCCGACTGCCGTATCATGTCGGGCGAACGAGGTGCCGATGATGCGACAGGTGATGGGGCTGGGAATGGTGCTGGTGATGGCGACGGCGGCCGGCGCGCAGGCTGTCTCGAAGGACGCGCAGGTGACGCAGGCGGTGCTGGCGGCCCCCGAGGAACGCCGCGCGGGCGCGACCGTGCTCGGGTTCGAGAATGGGACGCTGGTCACGCTGCGCCAGGGGAGCAACGATCTGGTGTGCCTGGCGGACAACCCGGCCACCCCGGGCTTCAGCGTTGCGTGTTATCACCGCGATCTCGAGCCGTTCATGGCCCGCGGGCGCGAACTGGCCGCCCAGGGCGTCGCCGACGACAAGGTGCGCGACCAGACGCGGTACGACGAGATCAAGGCCGGCACGCTGAAGATGTCGCGTGAGCCGCGCATGCTGTATGTCATGACCGGGAAAGGGATCGATGCGTCCGGCGCCGTCGAAGCCGCCTACACCCGGTGGGTGGTCTACGTGCCGTTTGCCACCGGCGACATGCTCGGTCTGGCGACGAAGCCGGCTGGTCCCGGGGTGCCGTGGCTGATGGACCCGGGCACGGGCGGGGCGCACATCATGATCAGCCCGCCGCGTCCCTGAAGGGCGGGATGGGCGAGACAGTGCGTGACACGCGGAGGCAACAAAATTTCCGCGGATGACGCTGGAACGGTTCCATAATGGCAATACGGTGAAGTGTCGGGGGCGGGGCTCACGCAGAGGCCCGCCGCTTCACCCCCTCACGGGAGCGTGGCATGAAGAACGTGTTTGCCGCAGCAGGAGCGCTGGTGCTGGGAGGCGCGGTGCTGGTTGCGCAGACCGGTGCACCGAAGTCAGCGGCACCGAAACCACAGACAACGACATCGGCGCGGCCTGCCGCTGCGGCGCCCGCGGCACCCAGGGCGGCGTCGGGCCCTGCGCCCGCCGCGGCGCATCGGGTGGCGGCGCCGTCGATGGCCCCGGCCGAGCAGACAAAGATGGTGGCGCAGTACTGCGCCACCTGCCACAGCGCGCGCGGGAAGGCCGGGGGCATTTCGCTGGCGGGGTATGACGCCGCCAGGGCCGCCGAGCATCCCGAGGTCACCGAGAAGATCATCCGGAAGCTGCGCGCAGGCATGATGCCTCCCCAGGGGGCCCGGCGTCCGGAGGCCAGCCAGCTGGCACTGCTGGCCACCTCCCTTGAGGACCGCGTCGATCAGGCGGCCGCCGTCCGGCCGAATCCGGGCCGGCGTCCGTTTCAGCGGCTCAACCGGGCCGAATATGCCGCGGCCGTGCGCGACCTGCTCGACATCGAGGTCGACGTCACGGCCTACCTGCCGCCAGACACCATCAGCGCCGGGTTCGACAACGTGGCCGACGCCCAGACCTTCTCGCCGACGCTGATGGACGGGTATCTGCGTGCCGCCAGTCAGATCAGCCGTCTCGCCGTGGGCGACAAGACGGCCAGCGCCACGTCGGTCACCTACAAGATTGGCCGCACGGCCTCCCAGATGCGTCAGGTTGAAGGCGCGCCGATTGGCACGCGCGGCGGCATCTCGGTCGTGCATACCTTCCCGGCCGACGGCGACTACGTCTTCAAGATGAACCTGCACAATGAGCCGCTGGGCGGCCTGGCAGGACGCACGTCGATGACCGTGCTCAACGTCAAGGAGGTCGTCGAAGTCTCGATCAACGGCGAGCGGGTCGCGCTGCTGCCGCTGAACACGCGGATGAGCGAGACCGATCCGTCCAATAGCCTCGACATCCAGACCCCCCCGATTCACGTGCAGGCCGGCCCGCAGCGCGTGTCGGCGGCGTTCGTCCAGAACATCGAAGGGCCGATCGACGATCTGCTCACGCCGCTTGAGAACACGCTGGCCGACGTCAGCATCACCTTCGGCGTGACCATGCTGCCCCACCTGCGCGACTTCAGCGTGATGGGCCCCTCGAATGTCACCGGCGTTTCGGAGACGACCAGCCGTCAGCGTCTCTTCATCTGCCGCCCGACCTCGCCGGCCGAGGAGGAAACCTGCGCACTGAAGATTGTGAAGAATCTCGCCGGCAAGGCCTACCGCGGCGCACCGTCGGCAGTCGACCTGCAGGACGCCATGAAGTTCTACGAGCAGGGGCGCGAGCGCGGCGGCTTCGAGGGCGGCGTGCGCATGGCGCTCCAGTCGGTGCTGATGAGCCCGCGCTTCCTGTTCCGCCTCGAGCCGATGCCCACGGCCTCGCCACTCAGGGCCTATCGCATCTCAGACACCGAGCTGGCCTCGCGCCTGTCGTTCTTCATCTGGGGCACGTCGCCCGACGAGGAACTGCTGGCGTCGGCCTCGGCCGGCACGCTCCGCACCACGACCGGCTTCACCCGCCAGATCAAGCGCCTGCTGGCTGACCGCCGGGCACGCGCCCTGTCCGATCGGTTCGCGGCGCAGTGGCTCCGACTGCAGGACCTCGACAAGATCATTCCCGACTACCTCACGTTCCCCCAGTACGACGCCACCCTGGGCGCCGCCATGGGCGAGGAAACCCGCCTGCTGTTCGACAGCATCGTCCGCGAGGACCGGAGCGTGCTCGACCTGCTGACGGCCGACTACACGTTCGTCAACGAGCGACTGGCCAAGCACTACAACATTCCCAACGTCTCGGGTGCCGGCTTCCATCGGGTGACGGTGCCCGAGTACCGCCGCGGCCTGCTCGGCCAGGGCAGCATCCTGACGCTCACCTCGGTGGCCGACCGCACGTCGCCCGTGCAGCGCGGCAAGTGGGTGATGGAAGTGCTGCTGGGGTCGCCACCGCCGGCGCCGCCCCCGAATGTGCCGTCGCTCGACGAGTCGGTGAAGGCCATGGCGGGTGGCAAGATGCTGTCGACGCGCGAGCGTATGGAGGAGCACCGCAAGAACCCGTCGTGCACCTCGTGCCACCGTGTCATCGACCCGCTCGGCCTGGCGCTCGACAACTTCGATGCGACCGGCGCCTGGCGCATCAAGGACAACGAAGTGGCCGTCGACGCCGAGGGCGAGCTCTATGACGGCAGCCGCGTCAGCGGGCCGGCCGGCCTGCGCGAGGCGCTGCTGCGGCACCAGGACGTGTTCCTGCTGAGCGTCACCGAGAAAATGATGACCTACGCCCTCGGTCGCCGCATCGAGGCGGCCGACATGCCGATGGTGCGCGCCGTGGTCCGCGACGCCAGGAAGCTGAATTTCCGGATGTCGGCATTTGTGCAGGCGATCGCCGGCAGCCCGGCGTTCCGCATGGCGGCGCCCGACGCGCCCGCCCCCACGCGGCCCGCCACCACCGATGCCGAGAAAGCCGTTCGCTAGGACGCCAGTAGAGGAGACGCGATGATTATCACGAAGAAGCACATCTCACGCCGCACGATGCTTCGGGGCATGGGTGTCACCATGTCCCTGCCGTTCCTCGATGCGATGGTCCCGGCCGGGACGGCCTACGCCCAGGCGATGCCCAAGCGCGTGCGCCTGGCGGCCATCGAAATCGTCCACGGCGCAGCGGGCAGCACGGCCTACGGCGCGAAGAAGTTCATGTGGGCCCCCGAGAAGATGGGCCGCGGCTTCGACCTGTCGCCGAGCAGCCTGGCACCGATGGAGCCCTTCCGGGACTATCTGACCATCGTCAGCAATACGGATGTGCGGAATGCCGAGGCCTTCACCGCCCCTGAGATTGGCGGCGACCACTTCCGGTCGAGCGCGGTGTTCCTCACCCAGTGCCATCCGAAGCAGACCCAGGGGTCGGACGTCTATGTCGGCACGTCGCTCGACCAGATGTATGCCCAGAAGTTCGGCCAGGAGACGGCGATTCCGTCGATGCAGCTCTGCATTGAGAACGTCGACCAGGCCGGGGGCTGTTCCTACGGCTACTCGTGCGTCTACACCGACAGCATCAGCTGGGCGTCGCCGACCGAGCCGCTGCCGATGATTCGCGACCCGCGCGTCGTGTTCGACACGCTGTTCGGTGTGGGCGCCACGCCGGGCGAGCGCCGCGAACGCCGCGCCGAGGATCGGAGCATCCTCGACTGGCTGGGGGATGCGGTCGCCCGCCTCAACAAGGACCTGGGTGCCGAGGACCGCGCCCGCCTCGCCGACTACCTCGACGATGTGCGCGAGATCGAGCGGCGTATCGAGCGGGTCGAAGCGCAGAACCGCACCGGCGAGGAGCGCGAGCTGCCCGGAGCGCCCATCGGTGTGCCGGACGACTTCGCCGAACACGTCAAGCTCATGTTCGACCTGCAGGCTATCGCGTTCGCGTCCGACACGACGCGCGTCTTCGCCTTCAAGCTCGGCCGCGACGCCTCGAACCGCGTGTATCCCGAGAGCGGCTACAAGGCGGCCTTCCACTCGGCCTCGCACCACCAGGACCGCGACGACCGCATCACCGACTACGCGAAGATCAATAAGTACCACGTCAGCCTGCTGCCGTACTTCCTCGAGAAGCTCAAGAACACGAAGGAAGGCGACTCGAACCTGCTTGAGAACACGCTGGTCATCTACGGCTCGCCGATGGGCAACTCGAACGTCCACAACCACAAGCGCTGCCCGCTGATCTTCGCCGGCCATGCCGGTGGCGCGCTGAAGGGCGGCGTGCATGTGAAGGGCGCCGATGGCACGCCGATGGCCAATGCGCTGCTCACCGCCGCGCACGCCGTGGGGCTGTCCGACCTCAAGACGCTGGGCGACAGCACGGCCACCCTTGATCTCAACTCGGCGCCGGAGTCGACCGTCCAGGCGGCGGAGTAGGCCGATGCGCACACGAGTCTTCGGAGGAACGCTGGCCGGTGTGGCCGGAGCCCTGCTGCTCGGCACGCTGCTGAGTGCCAGCGGCATCCAGGCGGGCAAGGGCGCGATTGCCGAGGCCGCCCAGCGGGGTGACCGCGAGGCGGTCAAGGCGCTGCTCAAGGACGCCGCAGACGTCAACGGTGCCCAGGGCGACGGGATGACCGGTCTGCACTGGGCCGCCATGAAGGGCGACGCCGAACTGGCCCAGATGCTGGTCTATGCCGGGGCCAACGTGAATGCGACCACCCGGCTCGGCAGCTACACGCCGCTGTTCCTCGCCGCCCGGCAGGGACAGGGGGCCGTCATTCCGGTTCTGGTGAAGGCCGGCGCCAAGGCGACGCAGGCCACGTCGACGGGGACGACACCCCTGATGGTGGCCGCAGCCTCCGGCAGCGTCGACGCGGTCAAGGCCCTGCTGACGGCCGGTGCCGACGTCAATGCCGTCGAGTCGGTGCGCGGGCTGAACGCGCTCATGTTCGCGGCGTCTGCCAACCGAGCCGATGTCATCAAGGCCCTCGTGGCGGCCGGTGCCGATGTGAAGGCCGCCACCAAGGTCATCGACCTCAACGCGATGACTCGCGGCGGCACGGGCTTCAATGGCGGAAACCCGCCGGTGCCCGGCCAGCCGCCCCGCGAGGGTCAGCAGGCTGCGCGCCCGGCCGCGGGAGGGCGTCCTCCGCAGGTGCCCGGGCTCGACCGGCAGTTCCAGCTCAATGAACTGGTCGCCGGCCAGGGCGGGTTCACGCCCCTGCTGTTCGCCGTCCGTGATGGCCACGCCGACGCCGCCCTCGCACTCCTCGACGCCGGTGCCGACGTCAATCAGGTGGCGGCCAGCGACAAGAACAGCCCGCTGCTCACGGCCCTCATCAACGGGCATTTCGATTTGGCGAAGCAGCTCATCGAGCGCGGCGCCGACGTCAACTGGATGGCCGACAACGGGGTCGCGCCTCTGTATGCGGTCCTCAACGTGCAGTGGGCCCCCAAGGCGCTCTACCCGCAGCCCCAGGCGTATCGCCAGCAGAAGCTCAGCTACCTCGACATGATGCAGGTCCTGCTCGACAAGGGCGCTGACGTTAACGCGCGCCTCCGCAAGAAGGTCTGGTACTCAGGCTACAGCTTCGACCTCTCCGGTGTCGACGAGATCGGGGCCACGCCGTTCTGGCGAGCCGCGTATGCGGCTGATGTCGATGCCATGACGCTGCTGTCGCGCTACGGTGCCGATCCGCACATCCCCAGCATGAAGCCGGCCGGTCGGCCCCGACTCGGCGACGGCGGTGAGCAGCGGGACACGCGTGATGTCTCGAAGGCTCCACCTGTGCCAGTAGGAGGGCCGTCAGTCACGCCGCTCATGGCGGCGGCCGGGGTTGGCTACGGCGAGGGCTTCGCCGCCAACGCGCACCGCTTTGCGCCCGGCGGGATGCTGGCCGCGGTCAAGTACCTCGTCGACGTGCACGGCGCCGACGTGAATGCCGTCGACCACGACGGTCAGGCCGCCCTGCACCACGCCGCCGCGCGCGGCGACAACGAGATGATCGAATTCCTCGTCTCGAAGGGCGCCGACGTCAAGGTGGTCGACCGCGAGGGACGCACGACCGTCGACATGGCCAACGGGCCCGTGCAGCGCATCCAGCCGTTCCCCGAGACCATCAAGCTGCTCGAATCACTGGGCGCCAAGAACAACCACAAGTGCGTGTCCTGCTGAGGCCGGCGCGCTGACATCCGTCAGCGTCGGTCATCGCAGACAGACTCAGGCGGCCTTCCGGGACGTGGGTTCCGGAAGGCCGTTCTCACGTACGGGCAGACCGCAGGCCGCTCAGGCGCGCGGCGGTGCGGATTCGCAATACTGTCTCGTGACGGCGTGTCGATGCCGGAACATCTGCACCAGCCCGGGCGTGACCAGCACCGGTGCCAGCCAGTTCAGCAGCGCGCCACCTGGAAGATCGTAGGAAATCCGATCGGTCAGTCGCGTGGTCTGCGCATCAACGGCCTCGAACTCGTGGCGATGCACCCACCGGCGGAAGGGCCCGGATACCTGCGTGTCGATAAAGAGCGTGGGGCGCTCGACCACGGGATGCTCGGCTACCCAGGTCACCAGACCCGCGAGGCGAAGCACAACGCGCAGTCCCACGGCCAGCGGCCCCGACCGCGACACCATCTTCACCGGCGGGAATGCCGGCGTCAGCAGCGGCAGCGCATCCTCACGTTCGTGGAAGGCAAAGACCGTCTCGATGGGGGCCTGCACCACCACTGAGCGCACAAACTCAGGCATAGCCCATCATAGCGTCCCATTCGGCAGGGCAGGGGGCGACACACTCGAGGCGGGCACCCGTGGACGGATGGGCAAACGCCACTCGCGCGGCATGCAGCCAGTATCCGCCATCGCCAGGCAGGGCGAGGCTCCCCGGTTGCGGGACGCCCCCGGGACCATACAGGGGGTCGCCTACGAGCGGATGCCCCAGGGCCGCCAGGTGAATGCGAATCTGGTGCGGCCTTCCCGTGGGAATGCGCACCCGGCACAGCGTGAACGTGGGGGAGTGCGCCACGACGTCGACGGTCGACCGTGCGGGCCGGCCCTCGGGTGACGCGGCGTGCACCGACCCGAGGCGCGGATGGGGCACTGGCCCGATGGGCACCGTCACCTCGACGTGGTCGCCAGACAGTCGTCCGCTGGCGAGCGCCAGGTACTCCTTCTCAACCTGCTGGGTCCGCCAGGCGGCCGACAGGGCGGCGCCAGCGTGGGGTGTGAGGGCCACCACCACCAGCCCCGATGTATACCGGCCCAGTCGATGCACCGGTGACGCGGTCGGCCACCGCTGCCTGAGCAGGTGCAGCAGCGTGTGCGTCAGGTAGCCACCCGCCGGGAGTGTCGGCAGCCCCGATGGCTTGTCGACGACCACCAGGCTGTCGTCTTCTTGGCAGACGCGATAGGTCATAGGCACGGCGGGCTCGTCCCACGGGGGACGCGCCCATGTCACCCGGTCGCCACGCCTCAGCACATGGCCCGGGGGCAGCGGTTGCCCGTCGACGCTGACCTCTCCGGCATCACAGCGGCGACTCCACTCGGCGACGGTGCTGTGGGGAAAGCGAGCCGCGAGCCATGCTGCGGCCGGCAGGGCCGTGTCCTCGCCGACCACCGTCTGATAGGGCCACCCGTCGTTGAGTGCCATGGCGGTTACCGCGCGCGGATGGGGAGAGTGCCTGCGTCGCAGCAGTGTCGGCGCGTGACGTTCGCGTCCATGACGGCGTCAGTGACCGCCGGCCGGTCGCAGTCGCGTGAAGGGGGGCGTGGGGGCACTGGGTCGGAACGGTTCGCGCGTCTGCAGGTTGAACCGGTCGCCGGGACGGAGGAAGTAGAACGTGCCATCGGGCGGAATGCGTCGCCGCGAGTCGTAGATGGCGACATACGAGCGCCCCATCACCTCGAATTCCTGTCCGCGCACCACGATGGCCGTCTGCTCGTCGAGGCCGATGCCGAGCAGCGACGGATCGCGGCGCAGGATCTCGAGCATGTCGAAGTGCCGGTTCAGCACCAGCACATGCGCATCGACGGCCGTGCCCGGCAGGAAGCCGAATCCCGTCGTGTGATCACCGATCAGCACAGTACCGTTTTCGTCCCCGGTCTGTCCCCGCGGCATGAACGACCCCTGAATCTCGGCACCGGCAGAACTGCCGGCGACCACGCCTCCCCGACGGAGCACATCGCGCAGCGCGTCGTGGGTACGGGTGCCGATATAGGCCTCGGCCAGATAGGCGTTGGTGCCGCCGAAGAGGAACACGCCGCGCGCGGTCTTTAGCGGCGCCACGAATGCCTCGCTGTCGGCGATGCGCCGATCGAGGGTGTGCAGCAACTGCAGGTTACGTGCCCCTGCCTGGCGGAACTGCGCGAGTCCCCGGAAGTTCTCGTCGTAGGTCGCTGCGCCATCGGCCGTCGGAATGATCACGATCGGCGCGTCCGGACCACCGGCCAGTTCAATCACCTTCCGGAACAGACCTTCGTCGAGCGGAGAGCCGCCGCCAATCAGCACGAGTGAACCTGGGCCGGGGGCAACCGGTGGCGCCTGGGCCTCGGACTCGGCCGTCGCGAGGGGCGGCACTGACAGGTACAGCACGACGGCCAGCACGAGCGGCAGCGGAGCAGGGCAGATGGTGATGAACGGGCGGACGGGCATCTCAGGAAGGCTCCTGCATCAGGCCGGGGGCGCGGGGCTCCCCGGCGAGGTGGTGGCTGGTCGTGGCACACGCACGATGACGTACAGGGCGGCCAGCAGCAGATAGCCTGCCACCAGCATCCATCCGGTGCGATCGATATCAGAGAAGCTCAAGCTGCCCTGCACGAGCAGCACGATGACACCGCTCATGCACAGCCCCCGGAGCAGCGTCGGCGAGAGCGACCAGCGTGCCTCGCGGAACACCTCCGGACACCGGGACGGCAGCAGGAACGCGGCCGCCAGCGGCAGCAGGTCATAGACGAAGACGAGCCCACCCCCCAGCATGATGATGTAGCGCAGGTCCCAGTCCGCGACGATGGGCGCGGCCCCGAGCAGCAGGAGCAGTGTGAGCAGCCGGTGTGGCGTGCCGAAGCGCCGGTTCACGACGGCCAGCGAGGCGGGCAGCCAGCCGTCCGCGCAGGCGACCAGCACCGACTTGGTGGCCCACGAGAACGTCGAGTTGATGCTGGTGGTGAGCGCAAAGAGTCCTGCGCCCACGACAAAGGCCACGTAGAGCGGTGTCGGCAGGACGGCCTGCGCCACCTCCGCGAGCGGCTTTCCGGCCGTGGCCTCGACGGGCAGCACCCCGACGGCCACCATCGATACTGCCGTGTAGAAGAGTGCCGCCACCAGCGTGGCGGTGACCATCGCCAGCGGAAGGTCGCGCTTCGGATTGGCCATCTCGCCGCCGAGCTCCGAGACAAACTGCGCCCCACCCGTCGCGAACGACAGCACGACGCACGCCAGGCCGAAGCCATACCAGCCCTGTGGCAGCAGCCCGGCCGGGTCCACGAAGCGGCCATAGTCCACCTGCCCGGCGCCGAAGCCCGCCAGCACGCCGAGTCCGATCAGCAGCACGACGACCATGCCTTTCTGCACCAGCGCCGCTTCCTTGAGGCCCACCAGATTCACCAGGTAGAACACCACCAGCACGCCGAGCGCCGTGGCCTTGGCGTTCAGCGCCGGCACCAGCGCGAGCGCATACTGCGCAAAGCCCAGGGCGAAGAGGGCAATCAGGATGTGCGTGACGAGCAGCAGGGCGAGGTAGAAGAATCCGAGGCGCGGCCCCAGCACCGTGCGGCAGTAGACATACAGCCCGCCCGTGGCTGGCATGGCCGATCCCATGAAGGCCACCGGCAGCTGCTTCACAATCGAGAGAATCGCCGACAGTGCGAAGGCGTAGGGCACCGCATCGCCGGTGAAGCCGATGGCAATACCCACGAGCACCATGATGCCCGAGCCGATGATCTGGCCCAGCGCGATGGCGAAGACATCCCAGAACGTCAGCATGGGCGAAGCGGGTTCAGGCCGGCGGCAGGGCCGCCAGCGCCTGATCAAGGTCGGCCATCAGATCGCCGGCATGCTCGAGGCCGGCGGAGATACGCACCATCCCGGGTGAAATGCCCATCTGCCGGCGCTCGGCATCAGGGATGTCCAGGAACGCCATCGTCGCGGGAATCTGCGTCGTGGTCCGCGTGCCGCCGAGGCTGGCGGCAAAGCAGGCAAGCTGGAGGCGGTCGACCACCTGCAGCGCGCGATCGGCCGTCTCGACATCGAAGGCCAGCATCGCGCCGAAGGCCGGCATCTGCGTCCGCGCGAGTGCATGCTGCGGATGCGAGGCGAGGCCCGGGTACCAGACGCGTGACACGGCGGGATGCGCCGCCAGGTGCTCGGCCAGCGCCAGCGCCGTGCGGCACTGCCGCTCGACGCGCACGTGCAGCGTCTGGATGCCGCGCAGCAGCAGCCAGGCATTGAACGGGGCGAGTGGGGCGCCCCACTTGACCATCGTGTTCCAGCGGATCTCCTCGAGGAACGACGAGGGCAGCAGCGCGGATTTCATGGTGATGGCTCCGCCGATGACGTCGTTGTGTCCGCCGATGAACTTGGAGCAGCTTTCGATGACGAGGTCGACGCCGTGCGTGTGGGGTCGCAGGACGTAGGGGCTGGCGAAGGTGTTGTCGCACACAACCACGAGGTGGCGAGCGTGAGCCAGCTGCGTCAGGGCCGACAGGTCGGCGACCTTCATCGACGGGTTTGCAATCGACTCCACGTACAGCACGCGCGTCGACGGCTGAATCGCCGCCTCGACGGCGGCGAGGTCGGCAGTGTCGACAAACGTGGTCGTGATGCCGTAGTCGGTCAGCCGGTGGTCGAGCATTTCGTGCGTCGAGCTGTAGGTGGTCCAGTCGCACACGATGTGGTCACCCTGCTTCAGCAGCCCGAAGAGGGCCACCGACACGGCAGCCATGCCCGACGCTGTCGCGAGGCAGGCGTCCGCCCCCTCGATAGCGGCTATCTGGGCCTCGAACTGGTACTCGGTCGGATTGCCGCAGCGGCCGTAAATGTTGACGGCCTTGCGCTCGCCGTCGACGACCTGCTGATAGCGGTCGGCGTCGTACTGGAAGCTCGAGCCCATGCCGATCGGTGCGGTGATGGCGTGCGTGGCCGGATCGGGCGGGTAGTAGACGGCCAGGCTGTCGAAGTGCAGGCGCGATCGATCAGGGGGCAGAGTAGGCATGGGAGGCGACGTGCCCGGGATGGTATCAGGTGTCGCCGTCCGAAAGGCTAGAACGCGCGGCCAATGCGCGCGTAGGCCGTGGGCCCCCTCGACGCACGCCCGTCGTGGCCCCACGCCACGCCGCCAGACACAGTCAGCGGCGCTAGTTCGTTGATCACCACCGTCATCGACAGCTCGCCGCCCCACGACCGCTTCCATGTCGTGTCAGCGGCATCGTCTGTCCAGATGCGCGCGGCATCGGTGAAGACCGAGCCATGCAGCCACCGCAGGAAGACCCACTGCTGCCCGAGGCCACGCTCGATGCGCCACAGCGGAGCCCGATACTCACCCGTGAACGACACCAGGCCGGTGCCGGCGAAGGTCCCGGCTGGAAAGCCGCGCAGCAGACCCAGGGCACCGTCGCCCATCGTGCCGGGGGGCGGCATGCCGGAGGGGGCCGCCCCCAGCTGCAGGGCGGTCCGCGTCCCCTTCAGTCCCACGGAACGAGCGGCCGCGGCACGCGTGGCAAACACGGCACGCCGGAAGCCGCCAGGCAGGTAACTGCGCACATCGACGGCCGTGGTGGTGGCTGCGCCGTCGAGTCCACGGCTCTGGTCGGTGACGGCAGCCCGTTCGACCCAGGCGCCGGCCCAGACGCCGTCTTCCGGGCTGATCGAATAGCCGTACGAGCGGGCCGTGCGGACACTGGCCCCGAGGCGGCCGGCGATGCGCTGTTGCTCGAGGACCGCGTCGGCCAGATCAATGCGATCACGGCTGCCCGCCACGGCGGCAGTGACCCTCGCGCTGCGGAGGGCCTGCCGCAGGGGCAGATCGATGCGGGCCTCAGCCTCACGCCGCCACCGGGGTGCCAGGCTGTCATCCGGCTCATCGTCCACGCGGACAAACTGCGTCGCCCCGGCAGCCGTCAGGGCAACTGATGGCCGATAGCGCGTGTAGGCATACGACGCGGTGATATCGGGACGCCCGACGGGCGGACGTGCGGTGATCGGCGCGTCCCCGCTCATGACGGCCAGCCACGTGGCCGAGGCCGAGACTGAGTGGCGTGACAGCACGTCCATGCCGAACGCCGCAGCGCCCAGCCTCAGCTGCGCACTATCGGTCTCGACCAGCGGCAGCCACGACGTGGGCGCCAGCGTGCGCAACGGGGTATAGGGTTGAGGAGCACTCACCGCGGCGGTGTCGGGCGTATCGCGCGCGTCGGGTGCGCGCATGGCCGCACCTCCGAGCTGCCGCCGTTCACCATCGGAGGCGGAGTAGGGCGCCGAGAACACATCATGCCCATCCGCGGTGTAGCCCGCATAGACGATCGTTCGGCCATCCGGCGAGACATCGGGCCAGAGGGCGCCATCGGTTTTCGTGAGGCGCCTGATATCCTCACGGTCAGGCACAAGTTCATACAGGTCGAACGACTGGCCATCGAAATCGGCGGCGGCGATGACGGCTGTCCCATCCGGCGTCCACGTGGGGGTGACGAGGCGCGCGTCGGCATCCGCGAACACAGTGTCCGGTTCCGATGAGCCGGGCGTGAACACGACCACCTCTGAGAGATGCCCCGGTCGTCGGCGCTCGACCACGATGCGGCGCCCGTCCGGTGACCAGCGAGGGGTGCTGTACTGGGTTTCGGGTGCGGCCGCGAGCACCTCGATGTCTGCGTCGGTGAGCCGGTCGGCATCGGCGCGGCCGACCAAGACGAGGTCGCGCTGGCCCAGGCCCTGGCGCACGGCCACGATGCGGCCATCAGGCGACACGTCTGGGTCGAGCAGCCGCAGTTCATGCGACAGCGCCTGGCGGTGCCCCGTGGCACGGTCATACATCCACAGGTCCGCATATGTCCCGGCGTTCCGTCGGAATTCGAGCTGGTCGAAGATCAGCCTCGTGCCCGCCTGCCCGAAGCTCGAGCCCTGAAACCGGGTGGTCAGGGAGCGGTCCACCAGGCCGTGGACGTCGACCGAGCGCAGCTCGGGGAAGGCGTGGGGATGGACAATCGAGTAGACGATCTCGGGAGGACAGGCCTCGCAGGTCGGCGACACGAACCGGGGCCCGGTGACGGTCTGGCCCCGTCGGGTCAGTCGGCGATGCCCTTCGGCGGTCGCGGGCGCCGGCCGCGGCCCCGTGGCCAGCGACTCGCGATACGCGTTCCACAGCTGCGCGGGACGGGCGCCATAGACCCGTCGGAATGCGCTGCCGTAGCGCCCTCCCGAGGTCGACTCCGCCAGGGCCCCCAGCGAGTCGAGGCCGAACCGGTTCACCAGATACGCATGGAATCCCAGCCCATACGCATACACGCCCGTGGGGCCGGGCCAGGCGACCAGCCCCAGGTCGACCCGGTCGATGGGATCGAAGCGGCCGGATCCGGCGGCAACGCGGTCGATCGCTCTGAACTCACCTGCGCGAAGCCGGCCCTGCGGGGTGAGGTGGCTTTCGACATACGTCGCCAGTCCCTCGATTTGCCAGCGGGGCAGGAACAGGTTCGGGAAGGCCAGCGGCGTGCGGCCGAACATCCGACGCACCAGCCCGGCCCAGCGCCGCGACTGGTCAAGGTGCACGATGTGGGTGTACTCGTGTACCAGCAGCAGCCGCAGCCAGTCGTCTGTGCGCCCGATCACACTGTGTCCGGGAGGCGCCGACACGTTCATGAAGATGACGTTCCGGGGCAGCACCGTGGCGAAGCCGTTCGAATAGTCCCACTGGTCGGCCAGGACAATGTGCGTCAGCTCGGGCGCATCCAGGTGCAGTGTGGTCGCGACCTCGCGCCGCACCTCTTCGACCATGCCGGCCAGGCGCAGGGCAAGCGTCTCCTCATCCTGATGCGAGTAGATGACGAAATGCGGTGTCCGCCGCTCGACGAACTGCAATGTCGGATCCAGAAGCGCCTGTGCGCCGGCAGTGTTGGGGGCCGCCAAACATCCCAGCCACAGCAGGGTGCCGAACACCAGCCCGGGCATGCGGAGAGTCGCAGCACAGTGTGCGCGGGGCCGCGGCCCACGAGTCGGACGCGCGTGATGGAGTCCGAGCCAGACGCCGGGGCAACGCTGCAGGTGGCCGGCGGGCGGAAGCTGGGTCGGACTGCGACGCATCGGGTCTCCGTGGACGTGATGACGACCGAGCAGCATCCCTACAAGGCCGATGCCACGTGATGCTGTCACGTGCGCGTGACAGGTCCTGCCGCCTGATGAGCAGCGCCGCGTCGGTCGAGGGCGACGGCCCACACGGCGCGGGCAGTGCGTGTCAGCGGTAGACGAAGGCGACGGCGACCATGCCGTAGTCTCTGGACGCTCCATACGCGCCGTTGCCGACCGGGGTCGCAGCACCGACACGTCCCGAGCGCCCCGTGATGATGACCCCATCGGCACCAACCTCACGGGCCTTCTTCTGGATCTGCTCAAGGCTCCAGCGATCATTGGTGTCACGGACTTCGATGCGCGCCACTTCGCGGTACGGGCGATCGGGCTTCTGAGTTTCGAACACCTCAATGGGGGCCGACCGGGCCTTGGGAGGCAGTGGCGTCCCGTACAGCGTGACCTTCGGGCGGGCCATCATGAAGCCGGTGCTGGCACACCCGTGGCTGATGACGAGGGTGGTCACAGCCAGCAGAATCACAAGAGGAGACAGTGAGGCCGTCAGGGGGCGAGGCATGCGCGCATGATACACGCCCGCACCGCGATTCTCATCTGGCCCGGGCGTGGGCGAGGGCTCCATCGTTGTGTGGCGCGCAATGACGGGAACGTGGAGCCGGCGACCAGACTTGAACTGGTGACCTGCTGATTACGAATCAGCTGCTCTACCAACTGAGCTACGCCGGCCCGAGGCGGGAGGGCAGTCGTTGAGGCAACGACGGCCACCCTGGAATGGTATCACAGGCGCACGCGGGCCGGTGCCCGGCTGACGCGACCTTGCTCCGCACCTGCTGGCGGGACTACCATCGACAGGATCGATTCCGGTCGATCACACCCGTATGGCACCCTCCCGCTCTCCCATCGTCGTTCGCGGGGCCCGCACCCACAACCTCAGGAACGTCAGCCTCTCGCTGCCGGCCGGCAAGCTCATCGTGGTGACCGGGGTCAGCGGGTCGGGCAAATCCTCGCTGGCGTTCGACACCATCTATGCCGAGGGGCAGCGACGCTATGTGGAATCGCTGTCGGCCTACGCCCGGCAGTTCCTCGAGCGGATGGAGAAGCCCGATGTCGACAGCATCGAGGGCATCTGTCCCTCCATCGCCATCCGCCAGAAGAACTCGGTCCGCAATCCGCGGTCCACGGTCGGGACGGTCACCGAGATTCACGATTACCTGCGGCTGCTGTTTTCACGGGTGGGCACGACCCTGTGCCGTCAGTGCGGCCAGCCCGTGCGGCGCGAGACCGCCGAGGCGGTGGCCACGGAACTTCTCGCGCGCCCCGCAGGCAGCCGCCTGATGATCGGGTTCGACCTGCCCCTGGTCGACCTGCGCCGGGCCCCCAAGGACGATGCGGCCGAAGTGGGGGCCGCCGAGAGCGCTGCCGCCGCCGCCGCACTGCCGCCCGGCATGCGTGAACTGGACGCCCTGCGGCGCAAGGGCTTCGGGCGCGTGGTCATCGACGGCCAGGTGCTGGGACTCGACGATGTCGATTCGACGCAGCTGAAGGGCCGGTCGGAACTGGGCGTGGTGGTCGATCGGATTCGCATCGACGCCGACGCCCGCACCCGCCTCACCGATTCCATCGAGATGGCGTATCGGGAGGGCGGCGGAGTCGCCTGGGTGCTCGATGCCGACCGGCCGGCGAGCGCTGATGCCCGCGTCGAGTTTTCCGAGCGGTTCGAGTGCCGCGCCTGCCACATCACCTACGAGGACCCGCAACCCCGGCTGTTCTCGTTCAACAACCCCTTCGGGGCCTGCGCCAACTGCCACGGCTTCGGCAATGTCGTCGAAGTCGACATGGACCTCGTGATTCCCGACCCGGGGCAGACGGTGGCTGGCGGGGCCATCGAGCCCTGGACCAAGCCTCACTACAAGTCTGCCCTGACCGAACTGAAGCGCGCCGCCCGTGCCCGCAAGGTGCGGATGGACGTGCCCTGGCGTGACCTGACCGACGAGGAGCGCCAGTTCATCATCGAGGGCGATGGGGTCTACGAAGGCGTGCGCGGGTTCTTCCAGTGGCTCGAGCGCAAGAAGTACAAAGTACACGTCCGGGTGTTCCTGAGCCGCTACCGCGGCTACCAGCCGTGCCCGTCCTGCGGCGGCGCGCGCCTGCGGGCCGAGGCCCGCGATGTGCGGGTCGGTGGCCTCCGCATTGACGAAGTGTCAGCCCTCAACGTTCGCGAGGCCGCCGATTTCTTCGACCACCTCGCACTGACCCCCCAGCAGGCGGCCATCGTCGACAAGGTGCTCGGAGAGATCAAGCGGCGCCTGGGCTTCCTCCGGGATGTCGGGCTCGACTATCTGACGCTCGACCGCCTCTCATCGACGCTCTCGGGGGGAGAGTCGCAGCGCATCAGCCTGGCCACGTCCCTCGGCTCGGCGCTCGTCGGCACCCTCTATGTGCTCGATGAACCGTCGATTGGGCTGCACACGCGCGACAACCAGCGGCTCATCGGCATCCTGCGACAGCTGCGCGATCAGGGCAACACCGTGCTGGTGGTCGAGCACGACGCCGACATGATTGCCGTGGCGGATCACCTGGTCGACATGGGCCTTGGTGCCGGCGAGCATGGGGGCCGCGTGGTGTACGAGGGTTCGATCGAGGGCCTTCAGGACGAGCCCCGCTCGCTCACCGCCAAGTACTGGCGGGGGGAACTGTCGATCCCGGTGCCGGCCACACGCCGGCGCGGCATGCCGCAGCGCATCCGCCTGACGGGGGCGCGCGAGCACAACCTCAAGGGCGCGACCGTCGAGATTCCGCTGAACACGCTGACGGTGGTGACCGGCGTCAGCGGTTCGGGCAAGTCCACGCTGATCCACGACGTGCTGTACGGCGCGCTCAAGCGAGCCAAGGGCGACTGGGACCGCAAGGTGGGGGCGCACGACTCGCTCGAGGGCCATGAGTTCGTCACCGACGTCGTGCTCGTCGACCAGACCCCGATTGGCCGGACGCCGCGATCGAATCCGGTGACCTACCTGAAAGCCTTCGATCCGATCCGCGGGTTGTTTGCCGCTACCAAGGAGTCGCGCGCCCGCGGACTGACCGCCAGCCACTTCTCCTTCAACGTCCCCGGCGGCCGCTGCGAGGCCTGCCAGGGCGAGGGGGAAGTCACCGTCGAGATGCAGTTTCTGGCCGATGTCAGCGTGCCGTGCGAGCAGTGTGACGGTCGACGCTTCCGGCCGCAGGTCCTCGAGGTCACCTACAAGGGCAAGTCGATCATGGACGTGCTCGGCATGACCGTGCGCGAAGCGATGGCGTTCTTCGCCGGCACGCCCAAGGTCATCCGGCGCCTGCAGGTGCTCGACGAAGTCGGGCTGGGTTACCTGCGCCTGGGGCAGCCGGCCACGACGCTGTCCGGCGGTGAGGCGCAGCGCGTGAAGATCGCCTCGCACCTGTCGTCCCATGGCGGAGAGCGCCTGCTGTACATCCTCGACGAACCCACGACCGGCCTGCACTTCGATGACATTGCCAAGCTCATCACGGCCTTCCGGCGCCTGCTGGATGCCGGGCACACCCTGGCCGTGATCGAGCACAACCTCGATGTCATCAAGACGGCGGACTGGATTGTCGACCTTGGCCCCGAGGGCGGTGACGGCGGCGGGGAAGTGATCGCGATGGGCACGCCCGAGCAGGTGGCCCACGTCGAGGCGTCGCACACCGGTCGCTACCTCAGGCAGGTGCTGCAGTCAGACCGCGTGCTGCAGACCGTGACACTGGGCTGAGCGTCAGTCGCCCGTCCGACGCGCCCCGGCGTCCCCGCCGGCGCCCAGTGGGGCCACCGGCGCGTTGCGCAACGTGACGGCCACCTGCTGCACGGGAATGCGGATGCCCTCGGCGTCGAAGGCCTTCTTGATGCGGCGCCGCAGTTCACGCGCGACGAGCCACTGGCTGAGGGGCGCGGTCCTGATGCGGAAGCGCAAGCCGACGGACGAGGCCCCCAGCGAATCGACCCCCATGACCTCGAGGGGATCGAGGATGTGAGGGGCGAATGCCGGGTCGTCGCGCAGCGTGCCGGCGGTCGCCTGCACTGACGCAATCGCCGCATCGATGTCATCGTCATAGTCGATGCCGATGTCGATGACCGCGAAGGCGTAGTCCTTGCTGCGGTTGGCCAGCGTGCTGATCGAGCCGTTGGGAAACACGTGGACGGTGCCTTCGATGTCGCGCAACACCAGGGTGCGGAGATTGATCTGCTCGACGGTGCCGCTGGTGCCGTTGACCACCGCCACGTCGCCCACTCGCACCTGATCCTCGAGGATGAGGAAGAAGCCCGAGATGATGTCCTTGACCAGCGTCTGGGCGCCGAAGCCGACTGCCAGGCCCAGGATGCCCGCGCCGGTCAGCACCGGGGTGATGTCGACGTCGACGGCCCGCAGCATCATCAGCAGCGCGGCACTCCAGACGATGGCCGAGAGGACGCGCGTCAGCGTCCGTCCGATGGTGTCGGCCCGCTTATGCCGTTCGACGGCCGAGGACGACGCGGCTCCGGCGGGAGACATCTCGGCGACGGCCCGCCCGATCAGCACCGCCACCAGGCGCGAGGCCGTCAGGGCCACCAGCAGGATGAGGCCGATGCGCAGGGCCGTCTGCGCCACCCAGGGCCCGAGTACGCGACCATCGAGGGGCACCGGCAGGCTGACGCCGGCCACGGTCAGTGCGGGGAAGGCGAACGCCGTCATGGCGACCACGAAGGTGACCGCCCGGACCAGCCGCACGGGCGCCTTGCCGAATGAGGCCGGGCTGGGGGATGGCCCTTCAAGGTGCGCCACCAGGCGCCGCACGAGCCCGCCGGCGATCAGGGCGACGGCGGCGGCCAGCGCGGCAGTGAAGACCAGCACCGCCACGACGGCGATGGACTGATCAGGGGCGGGTGCCTGGGGCGGCGTCGGGGGCATGCCCGGGCTACTGCGCGCGACCACGCATCGCGCGCGGTTCCTGCTTGTCGACCTGGGCGCGGACGGTCTCGGTCTCACCGCCGCGCAGGACTTCGACGCGCACGGTCGAGCCAATCGGCGTGTCGGCGATCAGCCGGACAAACTGGGAACTGTTCGTGATGGCCTCGCCGTTCACCTTCCGGATGATGTCTCCGGGCCGCAGGCCGGCCCGATAGGCCGATGACGTGCGGCTCATCTGCGTGATGACGATGCCGTCGGTGTTGGGGGCGCGCAGTTCCTCGGCCAGCCGCGTGGTGAGCGGGGCGACATCGAGGTAGCCCAGTGAACCGCGCCGCACCTCGCCGTACTTCTTGAGATCGTCGATCACGCGGCGGGCCAGGTTGCTGGGGACGGCAAACCCGATGCCCTGATAGCCGCCGCTCTGCGAGTAGATGGCCGTGTTGATGCCGATGAGCTCGCCGCGGCTGTTAATGAGGGCGCCGCCCGAATTCCCGGGATTGATGGCGGCGTCGGTCTGGATGAAGTCTTCGTAGGTCGAGATGCCCATCCCGGCCCGTCCCAGGGCCGACACAATCCCGAGCGTGACGGTCTGGTTCAGCGAGAAGGGATTGCCGATGGCCATGACCCATTCGGCGACCTTGAGGTTCGACGAGTCGCCCCACGGAATCACGGGAAGGTTGGTCGCCTCGACCTTGAGCAGGGCCAGATCGGTCCACGAGTCTGCGCCCACGACGGTCGCCTTCAACTCGCGGCGGTCCGCCATCGAGATGCTGACCTCGGCCGTGTTCTCGCCAATGACGTGGTAATTGGTGACCACATAGCCGTCCGCCGAAATCACCACGCCCGACCCGAGCGAAGACTCATAGCGGTTGCGATACCCGAACATCTCCCCGGGGTCGCCGCCGCCGAAGAAGTACTGGAAGAACGGATCGCTGGCAAACGGCGAGTTGGGCTGCCGCACGACCTGGACGGCCGAGATGTTGGTGACCGCCCGGATGGTGCGCTCGGCGACGGCCGTGAAATCGGGGCCCGGCGCCGCACCGGGCACGCCCCGCGCGGCCGCCTGCTCGGCCGCGGGCTCAGCCGTCAGCGCGACGGCGTCCTGCTGGACGTGGATCCGGCCGGCGAGGACGAGCCCGCCCACCACGCCGAGGGAAATGAGCCCGGTCATCAGGGCGAGACGTTTCACCATGGTTGATTCCTGTTCAAAGTCACCGGACGTCGATGCGACGAGCGGTCGCCTCGGCGCGCCGGGGCACCGTAATCGTCAGCACGCCCTCGGACAGCTCGGCCGAGATGCGCTCGGCATCGGCGGTCGGCGACAAGGTAAAGGTGCGCGTGAACCCCCCGTGCCCGCGTTCGACCCGGTGATAGGTATCACCAGCCGGGCAGCCTTCGCGGCGGCCCTCCACAATCAGCCGGCCGTCGTGCACGGCGATGGTGATGGCCTCGCGCGCCAGGCCGGGTACTTCTGCGGTCAGCACGAGCGCCGCGTCGGTTTCATACACGTCCACCGGCGGCGCCCAGCCGGCCGCGCCGGTCGGCGGCAGCCGATCGAGTCGATGCTGGATGACCACAAGGTCCCGGAACGGGTCCCAGTGCGAGAGGGGCACAGCATCCCCATGCTAACATGGCGGGGTTTCCTGACTTTTCGAGACGCACGCATGGCCGACACCCTCCTCGCGACCCAGCTCCGCAAGGGCATGATCATCAAGTTCGAAAATGATCTGTTCCGCATCCACGACCGCCAGCACGTCACGCCCGGCAACCTCCGCGGCTTTGTGCGCCTCAAGATGCGCAACCTCCGCACCGGGTCCATGGCGGATCACAAGGCCCGGTCGGAAGATGTGATCGAGCGCGCGACGCTGGAGGAAAAGGAAATGCAGTACCTCTACGCCGACGGCGAGGGGTACCACTTCATGGACACCGACACCTACGAGCAGGTGCACCTCACCGAAGATGCCCTGGGCGAGGGCGTGGGCTTCCTCAAGCCCGAGATGCTGATCCGCGTCGAGTTCTACGGGGAAGAGCCGGTCGGCGTGGAACTGCCGCAGACCGTCGATCTGAAGGTGGTCGAGACCGTGCCGGGCATCAAGGGCGCCACGGCCACCAACCAGCTGAAGCCGGCCACGCTGGAAACCGGCGTCGTGGTGAACGTGCCGCCCTTCATCAGCGAAGGCGACGTCATCCGGGTGAATACCGAGACCGGCGAGTATCTGGCGCGCGCCTGATTCCGGCCCCGGCAGGCGCCTGAAGGGGCGGGCGCCGGGGGAAAGAGTGTTCCTGTATGGACGTTGTCCGCACGCCCGCCACCGGCTGGATTGAAGTCATCGTGGGCAGCATGTTCAGCGGCAAGAGCGAGGAGCTCATCCGACGCCTGCGGCGTGCCCAGATTGCCCGGCAGCGCGTGCAGATCTTCAAGCCGTCGGTCGACACGCGCTTCGGCGACGACCACATCGTCTCGCACAGCGAGCTGCGCATTCCGGCGGATACGGCAGCCACGGCCGCCGAACTGCTCGATCGGGTCAGGGTGGAAACCGAGGTGGTGGGCATCGACGAGGGCCAGTTCTTCGACGCCGACCTGCCCGCCGCATGCGCGACGCTGGCGGCCCGCGGGGTCCGGGTGATTGTGGCCGGACTCGATCAGGACTATCTGGGCAAGCCCTTCGAGCCGATGCCGCAGCTGCTGGCGGTCGCTGAGTTCATCACCAAGACTCGGGCCATCTGCATGGTCTGCGGCAACCCGGCCAACCACACGCAGCGCCTTGTGGGCAGCAGCGCGAGGGTGCTGCTCGGCGCCACTGGGGCCTACGAGGCCCGGTGCCGCCGCTGCTTCGACCCGGCCCTCGCCGAGCGCGAGCAGCGCCGGCAGGCTCAGGCAGGCACCGGCACCGGCGCCTCATCCTCGGCGCCGGACGACGCCCCATCGCAGCCCTGAGGGGGCGGCGCCCCCGGCGCTAGCGCCCGAGCAGCCAGCCGATGAGTCCGGGGCCGCTCGCCAGCGGATCGCCGAGCCAGGCGGGCGGCGTCAGCCACACGAAGGACAGGATGGCGATGACCCACAGGTCGAAGGGCAGGGTGGCCCGCTCGTCGCGCCAGAAGAAAAACCGCCACAGCAGGCCGGTGGCGCCGGCCGTTGACGGCATGGGACGCTTCTCGAGCACGAGATACGTGTAGTAAATGCGGTTGGCCACGGTGATGACCGACAGCACCAGGATCACCCACAGCACCGCCGCCATCCGATCGGTGAAGGCGCCAATCATGAACAGCACGATGCGCTCGGGCCGCTCCATGAAGCCGACCTTGCACTTCTCGATCAGGCACTCGGCCCGGGCGCGGGCGTAGCTGATCATGATCGAGAAGATGAGCGCCAGCGTCGTGATCAGCACGTAGTCGGTGCGGTCGCGCTCCGAGTAAATCCAGATGAGCCCGGTGAACAGCGCCAGGTCCGAGAACCGGTCGAGCGTCGAATCCCAGAAGGCGCCGAAGGCCGACTGCTTGCCGGTCTGGTGGGCGACCTTGCCGTCGATGAAGTCGAAGATGTTGGCGACGATCATGATGATCCCCGCCTCGACGAACCGGTCACGCCCGAGGGAGACGGCCGCCAGCACGTTGATGACGACGCCGATGAGCGTCAGCACATTGGGATGGATGCCCAGCGCAATCGATGCGGCGATGATGGCCCGCAGGGGGAACATGCAGATGGTGCCGATGGCACCTGTGAATGTCATAGGAAAACCCGCCTAAGGGTAGTCGACCGGGGCGGTGTCACACAACCGGGCGGCGTGCGATGATCGGAACACAGCCTGCCGCTGCCGCCCATGCCCATCCAGGACCTCCGCGAACAGATTGCCCGCCTGCCCGAGCAGCCCGGCGTCTATCTGTATGCCAACGCCCAGGGCGACACCATCTACATCGGCAAGGCGCGGAGCCTGCGCGACCGCGTGCGCAGCTACCTCGGGGCCCGGGGGCAGCATGCCAAGACCGATGCGCTCCTCGACGAGGTGACGAGCCTCAGCGTGATCCTGACCGATTCGGTCGTCGAGGCCCTGGCGCTTGAAGACAGCCTCGTCAAGCAGCGGGCCCCCAAGTACAACATCCGTCTCCGCGACGACAAGCACTACCCCTACCTGCAGCTGACGACCGGGGAAGACGTGCCCCGCGTGATGGTGGCCCGATCGGTCGAGCGCGACGGACATGTGTATGCCGGGCCGTTCCTGCCGGCGCGCCTGGCGCGCCGGACCAAGGATCTGACCCACCGCCTGTTCGGCATCCGTTCGTGCAACGAGGTCATCACCGGGCGGCGCGATCGGCCCTGCCTGGAGTACGACATCAAGCGCTGTCTGGCCCCCTGCGTGGCGGACCTCTGCAGCCCCGCGCAGTATGCCCGGGCCGTCGAGGATACGCGGCTGTTCCTGGAAGGCCGGACCGAGGAACTGGGGCAGCTGCTCGAGGCCCGCATGCGCGGGGCCGCGGCCGACGAGCGGTTTGAGGAAGCCGCCGCCCTCCGGGACGCGCTGCGCACCGTGCAGACCCTCGAGGCGCGCCAGCAGAAGATGTCGAGTGTCGCCCTTGGCGACCGCGATGTGGTCGGCGTGAAGGTCGGGCCAAGCGGGGCGGTGGTGCAGGTGTTCCAGGTGCGCCATGGCCGTGTGGTCGAACGCCTCGAGGTCGTGGCCGAGGCCGGTCCCGATGCCGGCCACGTGCCCGAGGTGCTGGCCGCCGCCATGGCGCACGTCTATGCCGACCAGGCCCCGCCTCCGGAACTGCACCTGCCCGAGTGGCCAGACGAACATGAGGCGCTTGAGGAATGGCTGAGTGCGTCGGCCGGACGCAAGGTGCGCTGTGTGCTGCCGCAGCGGGGCGACAAGCGCGGGCTCATCGACCTGGCCCGGCGAAATGCCGAACTGGCCTACCGGGCGCGGTTCGACCAGGGGCCCGGAACCGCCCAGTACGAAGCCCTCGAGACGCTCCAGGCCGCGCTTCGCCTGCCGCAACTGCCGCGGCGCATCGAGTGCTTCGACATCTCGACGATCCAGGGCAGTGAGACGGTGGCGTCGATGGTGGTCTGCGAGGACGGCCGGATGAAGCGCAGCGAGTATCGGCGGTTCCGCGTGGCCCGGGGCGAGCGGTTCCTCGATGACTTTGCGGCCATGGCGCAGGTGGTCAGGCGGCACTTCACGCGCCGGGTGGCGCACGATGTGCCCCTGCCGCATCTGATCGTCATCGACGGCGGCAAGGGGCAGCTGGCGGCGGCCTACGAGTCACTGGAAGCCCTCGGGCTGGCGCACCTGGTGGCCGTCGGTCTGGCGAAGAAGGAAGAGCTGGTGTTCACCCGCGACCACGACCAGCCGCTGGCCCTCGACCCCCATGGACCCGCCCCGCGGCTCCTGCAGCGCATCCGCGATGAGGCCCACCGGTTCGCCGTGACCTATCACCGGCAGGCCCGGACGCAGCGCGATCTGCGCTCGGACCTGGACGATGTCCCGGGGATCGGTCTTCGGCGTCGGAAGATGCTCCTGACGCGGTTCGGCAGCGTGGCCGGGGTGCGACGGGCGAGTCTTGAGGAGCTGACGGCCGTGGTGGGACCGAAGGCGGCGGCCGCGATCCGCGAGCACTTCGCCCGGGCCTGAAGGCCATCTGATAAACTTTCCCCCTCTTGTCCGGCATTAATTTCGCGGAAATCCTCGCCTTCATGGTGGTGCTGATCGGGTCCCTGTCGGTGCACGAGGCGGCGCACGCCTGGGCCGCCGACCGTCTGGGCGACCCGACCGCCCGTGCGCTGGGCCGGCTCTCGCTGAACCCGGCCGTACATGTCGACCCCGTCGGCACCATCGCGTTTCCGCTGCTGGCGGCCATGACGAACCTGCCCCTGATCGGCTGGGCGAAGCCCGTGCCGGTGCAACTGCACTACCTGCGGTCTCCCCGGCGCGACTTTGCCCTGATCGCCGCGGCAGGTCCCGCCAGCAACCTGCTGCTGGCGGCCATCGGGAGCGGCCTGGTACTGGCGCTGGGAGGGCTCGAGCCCCTCTTCGAGTCGGGGCTGGCGGGCGAGACCCTCGTGCAGTTTGTGGTGCTCAACGTGCTCCTCGCCGTCTTCAACATGATTCCGGTGCCGCCGCTCGATGGGGGCACCGTGCTGATGGGGGTGCTGCCGACCCGGGCCGCCGAGGCACTGGAGCAGGTGAGGCCCTACGGGTTTCTGGTGATTTACGCGCTGATGCTGTCGGGCCTGCTGTCGGCAGTGCTGCGGCCGGTGCAGCGCCTCATTCTGGGCGGGTTACTGTGAACGGACGTCAACGGGTCGTGTCGGGCATGCGTCCGACGGGACGACTGCATCTGGGCCATCTGGTCGGGGCGCTTCAGAACTGGGAGCGTCTGCAGGCCGACTACGACTGCTTCTATTTCGTGGCCGACTGGCACGCGCTCACGAGCCACTACGCGGACACGGGCGAGATCGTGGCCAACGCCATCGACAATGTGGCCGACTGGATCGGGGCCGGGCTCGATCCCGAGCGGAGCACCTTCTTCGTGCAGTCGCTGGTGCCCGAGCATGCCGAGCTCTACCTGCTGCTGCAGATGATCACGCCCATCCCGTGGCTCGAGCGCGTGCCCACCTACAAGGAGCAGATGGAACAGCTCGCCGAACGCGACCTGTCGAGCATCGGGTTCCTTGGGTATCCGCTGCTCCAGGCGGCCGACGTGGTGATTTACGACGCCAACGTCGTGCCGGTCGGCGAAGACCAGGTGCCGCACCTCGAGCTGACGCGCGAGGTGGTCAGGCGCTTCAACAACTTCTATTTTCCGGTGCCGTCCGATGCGGCCCCGCGCGGGCTGGTCGAGCCGCTGGCGCTGCTGACCCCCACGCCCCGGCTGCCCGGGCTCGACAACCGGAAGATGAGCAAGAGCTACCAGAACACGATCGACCTGGCCGACTCTGCCGACGCGGTGCGCCAGAAAGTGCGCCAGATGTATACCGATCCCAAGCGCGTCCGGGCCGACATTCCCGGCACCGTCGAGGGCAATCCGGTGTTCATCTACCACGACGCATTCAACCCGAACCGCGGGGAAGTCGACGAGCTGAAGGCCCGCTACCGTGCCGGCACGGTCGGCGACGTCGAGGTGAAGACCAAGCTCGCCGTGGCGATCAATGCCATGCTCGAGCCGCTGCGCGAGCGCCGGGCCGCGGCCCTGGCACGTCCGGGCTATCTGCGCGACGTGCTGTTCCAAGGGTCGGCACGGGCGCGCGTCGAGGCGCAGCGCACGATGGAACGCGTTCGTGATGCCGTCAGGCTCCGCTACTGACATCCGCCGACCGATGACCGACCAGCCGCCGACCAGCGACGCGCCAGACGCCTTCGACTCGCAGCTCGAAGCGATCCGGATTCGCCTGCAGTCCTTCGAGGGCCCCCTCGATCTGCTCGTGCACCTGATCCGGAAGAACAAGGTCGACGTCTACGACATTCCGATCGCGAAGATCACGCGTCAGTATCTCGATTACCTGACGCTGATGGAGGAGCTCAACCTCGACGTCGCCAGCGAATTCCTCGTCATGGCGGCCACGCTCATCCACATCAAGAGCCGGATGCTGCTGCCGCGCCCGCCCGCGCTCACCGAGGCGGACGACATCGGAGAGGATCCACGCGACGTGCTGGTGCGGCGCTTGCTCGAGCATGAGCGCTTCAAGGCCGCCGCCGAACTGCTCCACGACCGCGAAACGCTGCGCAGCGCCCAGTGGATGCGCCCCGACTCGCGCATCGAGGCGATTGCTGGTGATGACTACGAGCCAGAGCTCGAGGTCGACCTGTTCGGCCTGCTCTCGGCCTTCCAGCGCGTGCTCGAACGCGCCCGCGAACGCCCGCCCGTGCCGCTGCCGCCCGAGGAGCAGTCGATTGAGCAGCGCATCGAGCAGCTGCTCGAGCGGCTCTCGGTGACGGCGGCCTGTGGCTTCGACGACCTGTTCGACGACACGGTCACCCGGGCCGACCTCATCGTCACATTCCTTGCGGTGCTCGAGATGATCCGTCTGAAACTCATCCGCGTGTTCCAGAGCGGGCACTCCGGCGACATCCGGGTGTATCTGCGCGCGCGGCCGCAGGACGCGCCGCACCCCATCCACGATCCGGAAGACGAATACCGGGCGCACCACGCCACGGCCGGATCGACTGCCAGTGAGACCGAGTCATGAGCGACGAGACACCCATTGATGACGGCGCGTCCACCGCGCCGGAGACCGAGGTCGACGCCGCGGCCGCCGAGATGCGGGTCAGGCTCGATCCCGCACAGTTGCGCGCCATCGTCGAGGCGCTGGTCTTTGCCTCGCCCGAGCCGCTGAGCCTCAAGGCCCTCTGCCGGGTGCTCGCCGACGAGCCCCGGGAAGACGTGGTGGCGGCCCTCGAGGCCGTGCGGGAGACCTATCAGGATCGCCCCGGGCTGCATGTGGTCGAGGTGGCGGGCGGCTACCAGATCACCACCCGGCCAGAGCTGCACGAGTGGGTCCGTCGCCTGTTCCACGAGCGGTCGTCACAGAAGCTGTCGGTGGCCGCCCTTGAAACGCTGTCGGTGGTGGCCTACAAGCAGCCGATCACCCAGGCAGAGATCGCGGAAATCCGCGGCGTCAATGCCTCGGGTGTGCTGTCCACGCTGCTCGAGCGGCATCTGGTCAAGATCGTGGGACGCAAGAACGTGGTTGGCCGTCCGTTCCTGTATGGCACCACGCGCGAGTTCCTGCTGCGGTTCGGCCTCAAGGACGTGACCGACCTGCCGCGCGTCGAGGATATGGCGCAGCAGCTCGGGTTCGAAGCGCCCCCGGTGCTGACCGAGCGGATGGTGCCTGAGGAAATGCTGCCGCTCGACGATGACGATCTGGCGACGCTGGGGAACGCGACCGCTGATGCGCCACCTGTCGACGAGCGGCAGGACGAAGAACTCTAGCGCGTCTTCCGACGCGGCCCCCCGGAGGGCCGTTTGTCTGCCGACGGGGGCCGACCTGTCGAGGGGGCCCGTCTCGCGGCAGCTGGCTCCTCCGTGCCTCCCCGTCGGGCTGCACCACGGGGGGAGGCCAAACCCGCAGGCTTCGGCCGGGCGGTCTGGCGGTCAGCGGCCGGCGGTCGCGAGTCTCTGGTCCGTGTGTGTGCGCCGGGCTTCCTCGCTCCCGCGGGCTTCGGCCAGGCGGCCGGGCGGTCAGCGGCCGGCGGTCGCGAGTCTCCGGTTCGTGCGTTTGGGCCGGGCTTCCTTGCTCCCGCGGGCTTCGGCCAGGCGGCGTCCTTCATCGCTGGCGTCGAGCGTCGCCCTGACGGCTGGGTGCGCACGTCGGTGCGATGCCGCTGCGCGGGAGACTTGTCCCACGCGGGCGTCGAGCCCTTGGAGAACGGTGGCCGGCGCGACGGCCGTACCGGGCGAGGCGCCTCGCCTTCGAGATCGGGTCCGGCGCCGGGCGCCCCTGAGGCATCCCGCTGCAGCACCCGGATCTCGGCGGGCGTCAGTTCGCGGTAGTCTCCCGGACGCATCTGGCCGATGCCGAGGCTGCCAATCCTGACCCGTCGCAGGTCGCGGACCGGTAACCCCACCACCTGACACATCTTCCTGACCTGGCGGTTGCGTCCCTCGCGCAGCGTGATGGTCAGCCGGGTCGTGGGTCGCGTGCCCCGGATGGTGGCTTCAGCCACGACATCTGCCGGGAAGGTGCGCTGTCCGTCGATGAATACGCCGGCGCGCAGTTTGTCGAGGGCGACCGGGTCGGGAGTTCCGAGCACGATGGCCTCGTACACCTTTGGCACCTCGTGCCGGGGATGCATCAGGCGCTCGGCCAGGTCGCCGTCGCTCGTCAGCAGCAGCAACCCCTCGCTGTCGTAGTCGAGGCGGCCGACCGGGTAGACGTATCCAATGCGCCGGTCGAGCAGGTCGAGCACCGTGGGGCGACCTTCCGGGTCATGCCGCGTAGTCACGTAGCCGCGCGGCTTGAACAGCAGGATGTAGCGCGGGGCGGCACCCATCCTGACACGTCGGCCATCCACCCGGATGTCATCGCTGGCGGTGGCGCGGGCGCCGAGGGTGCGGACGACCTCGCCATTGACGGTCACGCGACCATCGACAATGAGCTGTTCAGAGGCACGGCGTGACGCGACACCGGCGGTCGACAGGAGTTTCTGCAGGCGGACACCGTCGGCGCCGTCATCGTGAGGAGAGTGGGGAGGCACAGGTTTCCTTTGGCAATCAGCGGCTGAAGACCTGCCGCCAGAATGAGGCCAGGCGCCAGACATCGGTCGCCGTGGGGGCGCGGTTCATTTCCGCGTGGGTGATGAGCGTGCTGAGCAGGCCGTGTACTTCTGACTTGCCCTGAAGATACTCGCCCAGCAGCACCGTTTCCACCGAGGGGATGACATTGTCGTCGGCCCCATGCAGCAGATAGACGGGTGCGGCCGGGGAACTGGGGGACCGCTCCAGCGAGACGGCCGGCATGCCGGGATGCGACTGCAGGCGGTCGACGACGGGCGACAACTGTGCGCCGAGCGCGGCGACATTGCGCGTATGCACATGGGTCATGAGCGTGCGGGCAGGCTCGGGCAGCTGGTCCGACTGGACGCGCACCGCCGCGAATGTCTGCTCGGCGAGCGGTGGGTCCGTCATTGCCTGGGACGAGGCCAGCAGAAACTGGTCGATCGCCGCGCGCAGCGGCTCCACCTGGTCTGACGGCACCATCTGGTCAGCCACATTGAGCAGGACGACGGCGAGGCCGTAGTCATGCGGGGGATGCACCTGCACATCGGCGGCACCGATCACGACCCGGCTCTGGCGGGCGCGCGACAGGTCGCCAAGG
>Ga0315902_10000923_pt1 | contig 48360 bp, 45 predicted proteins | sample LakEriMetagenome_9_FD_203523 | JGI IMG/M metagenome (GOLD analysis project Ga0315902, IMG submission 203523) | Freshwater fungal communities from buoy surface, Lake Erie, Ohio, United States - Buoy 12 MA117 | ecosystem: Environmental > Aquatic > Freshwater > Lake > Lake biofilm | place: USA... | reverse complement strand
AGCCATCGCGGAAAATCACTAAGAGCAATAGCCCCGTTTGTCTTAGAAATGCTCTAATCGCTACGGTAACCTTGGCTTATCCGAGTGCGTTACTTGCGCGCGTACCGCTACCCAAGGAGTTAACGTGGCAGTAAAGAAGAAAGTTGCTAAGAAAGCAACAAAGAAAGCACCAGCGAAAGAAGCTGCAGCTAAGAAGCCAGCAGCGAAAAAAGCTGTAGCTAAAAAGAAAGCCGCGGCCAAGAAGCCAGCTGCTAAAAAAACTATTAAGAAAGCTGCTGCGAAGAAGCCAGCCAAGAAAGTTGCTAAGAAAGCAGTAGCAAAGAAGAAGATTGCGAAAAAAGCTGTTGCTAAGAAAGCAGCTCCAAAGAAGCGCGTAGCCAAGAAAGCTGCTGCCAAGAAATCTTCTGCTGCAACCGTAAGAGTTCCGGCAGTCCCAGTAACTTCGTCTGCGCCTCGTGTTGCAGCTCCAGTTGCTCCTGCTCGTCCTGCTGCTCCGGCTCCTGCTGCTAAGCCACAACAAGGCGCATCAAGCCGCGTTGTATTGGCGGTAATTGTTGGTATCGCACTGTTAGCTTTCGTAGTTTTCTCACAATCATCTTCAAAAGATGATGATGCAGCACCAACACCAACTGCTTCGGCATCTGCCGACCCAAGTGCATCAACTGAAGTATCTGCAACACCAACTGAATCAGCATCAAGTGGCGCTGCAGTTGCAGCAATCGAAGCACCAGCAAAGTTTGTCGCTCTCGGTACAGCCGAAGGAATTAAGTTGCGTTGGTTTGCACCAGCAGCAGTTGAAGGTCTAACTGGCTACTTAGTTGAAATTGCACCAGATGGAAAAGAATGGCAGAGCGTTGCCACAGTTCCAGCTGATCAAACAACACTAGAAATGGCTAAAAGCGAAGGCGGCTGGACTCAGTTCCGAGTTTCCAGCGTTTACTCAGATGGCCAAGTTGCACCAGCAAAGATTTTCGGATTGCCTGGTCAATACAAGTAAGCAAGTAAAAGAAAAACGAATTAATAAGAAAGACCTCGAGCAATTGCTCGGGGTCTTTTTTATTTCAACAAAGAAACAAATTAACTATTTCACTGTAAATCTATTGATCCAAGGCTTCCAGAATTGCTGCTACATAAACTGTGATTCCGGCAGGCCTCAAATGAACGCCATCGGGTGCAAAATACTCGGGACGATTCTGCGAGATTGTGGCCCAATCGACTACTCGAGCACGTGGATTGGCCGCAGCATATTCAGCAATTAACGCATTATTGGCCTCGCGCCATGAGCGCGGCACTGCTGTGTTCACAACAATTATCTGACTCTGATTAGCTACCTCTGCAAAGACTTCTGCAACCTGAGTTCGAGTGAGAACGTTGTTGTTTCCTAGATTAAAAATAACTGGCGCATCACCAACAGATAACTTGTCTCGCTTTAACACTTCTAATAACTCAGGAACCTGTCGACCCACGCGAGCATTGATTAAGCCGATATTACGTTTATCACCAAGTTCGTAACGAATACCTAGAATCACTGAATCACCAGCAACCCAAAGATCAGGCTTGCCGACATTTGAAATTACCGGCGGTCTATTTGCTGAAGGTTTAAGTTCCTGCGTCAATACTTTTTCAAGTGCGGCTGCCTCTTTGTCAGCAACTGAAATTGCGTTTGCACTGATTGCCGTAGTTGCTGCTAGAAGTGCGATGATGCCGGCCGCTACCGATAACTTTTGGCGAATGCGAACTTTCTTAGTTCGATATTTCATTCCGCGGAACCAAGATTCAACTGCGCCACTGCGAACTGGCAGTTCGACGAGTCGTAATGAAATATCAGCTAGCGCCAAAACGATTAAGAAACGTACGGTGTAGAGCGCCCAATCTTGCCCAGCGATATCAACACTAGGGCGAGTTAATTGAAAGACAATCCAGTGCCATAAGTAAATTGCATAAGATCGTTCGCCGATCCAGACCAATGTGCGAGTGCGTAGTAATGGCGCGAAGCGAGATGCTGGGTGCACGATTGAAGTAAGAATTGCGCAACCAAAAAGTCCGGCAAGCGGGAAAGCAATTCGATAAAGCGTTGGATCACTCTCGTTAATTAACAAGAATGCTCCAAGAATTCCAATAAACCCAATTACGCCAACGCCATCAACAAAATCTTGAGCTCGCTGCGAAACTTCACTCTTTAGATTCTGGGGGATCCAACTAACCGCCAGAGCAGCCCCGAGGAATAAGCCAATGCTGTGGGTATCGGTGCCAAAGTAAATATGGCTGACTTGTGAAGTATTTGAAGCATCGAGTGAGAGCGAAACAATAAACAACGTGATGCCCGAGATCGCAGCGATTGTTAGCGCAGCCCCAGGAATTCGCTTCTTGCCGAACCATTTAAGGATCAGCAGCAGCACCAATGGCCAAACCAGATAGAACTGAGCTTCAACCGCTAGCGACCAAGTGTGTTGCAGCAGCGGCGGACGACCGATTGCCTCGAAGTAATCAGTTTGGCGAAAAACCAGCCACCAATTCATACCGCCGAAGATTGAAAAAGGTGCATCACTAAGTAATCGTCGGGTGGTTTCGGGTGCCCAGATACCAACAAAAATTGCAGTTCCAAAAATCATAAAAAGTAGCGGTGGCAGTAATCGCCGCGCTCGTGCCAGATAGAAAGCACGTAGATCTAGACCGCCACTGCGCTGAATTGAATCGAGCAGTAGGCGAGTGATGACGTAACCTGAAATTACAAAGAAAAGATCTACACCTAGAAATCCGCCGGGAATCCAAGAAAAACCTAAGTGATAGAGCATTACCGCGATTACCGCGACAGCACGCAAACCATCAATTGCGGGGATATGGGTGATCCCACGTTTTTTTGATGACATGACTTTTGGTAATCGGTAAGAAACTACTTACGTTTTGAAGCAGCTTTCTTTACTGGTTTTTTGGCGACCGCTTTTTTAGCAGGTTTACGAGTAGTCGACTTAGCTTTCTTTGGTGCCTCAATCGCTACCTTGGTGCGTTCACTTGTTACACGAATTGGACCACGACTGATCAAAGTGTCATCGGCATTTAAGTTCTGAAGAACTTGGTCTTGTAATTGTGCTAACCGCTCAAATGAACTCTGCAAACGAGCACGTGATTGTTGAATTGCACTCTCTGCCTGATCAAGAGATTGCGTCTGCACTTTGTATAAACGTTCAGCTTCAGAAATTACGCTAGCCAGCCACTGGCGATAGCCGCCAACTTCACCGGTTGCTTCGGTGATGATGCGTTCACCTTCGCGACGCGCAGCAGTTGCCATCGCACTAATTTCGCGCTTCTTATTTTCAAAAAGAGTTTCGGCCTCAACTTCAGCCTTGGCAACCATTTCTTCAGCTTCGGTTTCAGCAGCTTGTAGATACTTACGGCCACGAGTTTCGGCACCTGAGAGAACTGAGCGAGCTTTCTGCTCGGCGTTCTCGAGCGCATCTTTTGCAGCGCGATTGGTCTCAGTAACTAAGCGATCGGCAGCAGCTTGGGCCTTAGCTTCGCGAAGTTGTGCCGACTTAATCATGGTCATGGCAGTTTCAGTTGCCAGAATTTCAAATTCTTCTTTTGATAGCGTGGTGATATCGCGGCGCGAGCGCAGATCGTTTAACTGTGCTTCCAGCTCGCGAATACGATCAACCGAATTTGGTTGACTACTTTCTTCGCCTTTAAATCCAACCCAATTAAGGAAGGAGTTCTTCTCGGCCATCGCTACCTCTTTTTACTCTTTAAACACTTACGGAAGGCTTAGATTAGAGCAAAAGCGCCATACCTAAAAGTGGGGTTAGCGCAGGGCTGATGCAGGGTGAAAATGGGCTTAATTAGCGGGATCTATAAACGGCAACACAGATTGCCACATATTGCGAGATCCATGCAGCTAGTACGAAGATATGAAAGAGCTCATGAAAACCAAAATATTTTGCCTCACGCCCTGGTCGCTTGAGCGCATAGAAAATCGCCCCAATTGAGTAGAGCAAGCCACCGAAAATAATTGGCACGATAACCCACCAGCCACCAGCACGATAAAGATGTGGTGTATAAATAATTGCGACCCAGCCCAGCACTAAATAGTTAGCAACATATAGCCAACGTGGCGCACCAACCCAGAAAACTCGTACCGCAACACCAATCAAAGCACCCGTCCAGATAACTGAAAGCAGAATTGTGCGATCGCGACCTTCCAGCAAAGTAACTGCAAACGGCGTATATGAACCAGCAATTAACAAATTTATATTCGCGTGGTCCCAGCGCCGCCAAATTTTCTTCTTTGCTGGTGACCACGGAACTCGATGGTAAATAGCTGAAACGCTAAATAATAAAATTGCGGTTAACGAATACAGCGCAATTGCAAATTTGACTGAGTTGCGACTAAGCAGAAAAAGCACGAGTGAGGCAATGATTACTGCCGGAGTCGCGCCTAAGTGAAACCAGCCACGCAATTTTGGTGGCACTACCGGATTAGACATTGGCTCACTCTCGGTCAGTTAATTTAAGTGAAGCCTAACTCTTAATTACTAAGTTAAAGCTTCGTACTACCGAGTTAGCCTCAGATTAATTGCTTTTAGTTGCGTTAGGCGCAGATTACTAATCAGTTTTCGCCGCGAAGCGCCTTTTCGATTTGGCCAATGTGATCAAGTGGATGCGCGGTGTAAGCACGGCACCATTTTTCGATACTAAATGGCCCGCTCTCAGAGTGAACACCTGACTTTGATAGATCAGCATCGGTCAATCTTTCAATCATGATTAGAGATGATGCACGAACTGCGCTAAAAACTTTAACTGAGAAATCAATCGGCAGCGTCGCATAGCCAAGTACTGCCGAATCGCCCCAAGCATTCTCGTCGTACCCTTGAATAGAAGTTCCTTCAGGTTCAGCGATCAAGCGGCGAATACGTGCGTATGACTGTGCTTCGGAATCTGCCATGTGGTGAATAACCTGGCGCGTGGACCAACCTTCAGGATGCTTGGTATCTAATTGATCGGCCGGAATCGAGGCCACTAACTTCTCGAATTCTTCAGTGCTCTTACGGTATGCAGCGGCAATATCTTTGATGCTCATAGCAACTCTCCAATTCTTACGATCAGAGTTGAACTATAGATTGCTTTAGATAATCTCCGCTAACAATTCTGTTACGCGACGCTTAATTTCATCACGGATGATGCGTACTGGCTCAATACCTTGGCCAGCTGGATCTTCGAGAACCCAATCTTCATAACGCTTGCCCGGAAAGAATGGGCAAGTATCGCCGCATCCCATAGTGATAACTACATCAGATTCTTGAACAGATTCGGTAGTAAGAATTTTAGGAACTTCATGCGCGATATCAATTCCAAGTTCAGCCATTGCTTCAATTGCAACTGGATTAATTGTTTCTTTTGGCGCAGATCCAGCAGAAAGAACTCGCACTTTTCCGCCAGATAGCGAAGTCATGAAACCTGCTGCCATCTGTGATCGACCGGCATTGTGGACACAAACAAAGAGAACTGTTGGTTGCTTTTTTTGATCGCTCATGGTTTAAATGCTAAACCCGAATTGGCGAAAAAGTTCTAGATTTTAGTGAACATCTAGTTAACTAATTTCATTTCCTAAAGGAGAGATCAGCCTTCTTCAATTCGGTCGTCAAAATGCGAATCGCATTTGGCCCCATGCCGTGTAACTCTTTAACCGCGGCGAGTGAAACTTTCCGCAAGTCAGATAATTCCAATAAGCCGTCATCGACTAGTGCGCGGCGAGCAGGTGCAGCTAATCCAATTTCTCGCCACGCTGCGTCTAAAGATTGGTAGCGATCTAATTCGGTAGTTTCATTTGTGGCGCTAATTTCTGATTGTTTTTTCTTTTCTTCGCGGCGCGCAGCAGCTACGCGCTTAATTTCAGCGGCTTCCATCTTGATTCTTGCTGCAGATTTCTTAGCCATAGCCAAAATCTAACTACTAAATGGTTTTGAAAGTATTTGAAAAATGTACCTCGATATCTGTGTGCGGGAGGCGGGACTTGAACCCGCACGTCCGAAGACACAGGTTCCTAAGACCTGCGTGTCTGCCATTTCACCACTCCCGCTTAAGAGTGCTTACCGTGCTGTACTAGGGAAATCTCTGAGGCAATTGTCCGAGAGGCCTCCGCTAGATACTGGGCAAGATTAGAGGTAAGTTCGGCATAGTTACAAACGAGCGCGTACGAGAGGGTCAAACCATGGCTTTAACACCTAGCCCCGCAGATAAATTTACTTTCGGCCTCTGGACCGTCGGTTGGCAGGCACGTGACCCATTTGGCGATGCAACCCGCGAAGCGCTTGACCCAGTTCGCACCGTAAACGAGCTCGCTGCGCGTGGTGCCTATGGCGTAACTTTCCATGATGATGACCTAATTCCATTCGGAAGCAACGATGCTGATCGTCAATCACATATTGACCGCTTCAAAGTTGCTCTTGCCGCAACCGGAATGAAAGTTCCAATGGCAACTACAAACTTGTTTAGCCACCCAGTGTTTAAAGATGGTGCATTTACTTCGAATGATCGCGATATTCGTCGTTACGCAATTAAGAAGACCATGCGCAACATCGACTTAGCTGCGGAGTTGGGTGCTGAAATTTATGTTGCCTGGGGTGGCCGCGAAGGTGCTGAATCAGATGGCGCTAAAGATGCTTACGTTGCTCTAGATCGTTTCCGCGAAGCTTTTAATACGCTCGGCCAGTATGTTCTAGATAATGGCTACAACATTAAGTTTGCTATCGAACCTAAGCCAAATGAACCGCGTGGCGATATTTTCTTGCCAACAATTGGTCACGCTTTAGCATTTATTAATTCACTAGATCACCCAGAACTAGTTGGTCTTAATCCAGAAGTTGGCCACGAACAAATGGCTGGTCTTAACTTTGTACACGGTATCGCGCAAGCACTTTGGCATAAGAAGTTATTCCACATCGATCTAAATGGTCAGCATGGCCCAAAGTATGATCAAGATTTAGTTTTCGGTCATGGTGATTTGAAATCTGCTTTCTTCTTAGTTGATCTGCTCGAGCGTTATAACTACAGCGGACCAAAGCACTTTGATTACAAGCCAGCTCGCACTGAAAGCGATAAGGGTGTTTGGGAATCAGCATCGGCAAATATGCGCACATATTTAATGCTCAAAGAGCGCGCACTAGCTTTCCGCAATGATCCACGTGTAATAAACGCGATGGCAGAATCAAATATTCCGGGCTTAGCTGAACCAACATTTGCACCTAGTGAAACTTGGCGCGACCTCGCGAACGAGTTCCTTGATGTCGAGACTGCCGGCAAGCGCGGTTACCACTACGAAGCACTTGATCAGTTAGCTCTTGAGCACCTGATGGGTGCCAAGTAAAACTTTCCTAAGTTTTTAGTTAGTGAATTAGTAAAGAAATTTACTAGTACGCTAAGCCGAACTGCCGCGGCGTGAAACCGCATCAACTCCAGCTGAAACTAATAGCACTGCACCGGTAACAATGAACTTGACGCCGGCTGCATAGCCGAGCAAACCCATACCGTTATCAATGACGGCAACTACTAGGCCACCCAGAATCGCATCGCGCATCTTTCCTTTGCCACCGAACAAACTGGTGCCACCAATAACTGCGGCGCCAACTGCATAGAGCAGAGTAGAAGAGCCACCAGTTGTTGGTGAGATTGAATTTTGGCGGGAAGCAAAGAGCAAACCAGCAATTGCAGATAACCCTGAACAAATCACGAAGGCTGCAATACGAATGTTCTTCACATTGATACCTGCGCGTCGAGCAGCTTCTGCATTTCCACCAACTGCATAAATGTGGCGGCCGAAAGCGGTGCGACCAAGTACGAAAGTTCCGATTACAAGTAAGAAGAGAATTACTGGAACCACGTAAGGAATGCCTTTTAAGCTAACAAGTTCGCGGTTGTTACTGCGCTCAAGATTAAGTGCAAAAACTGCCAAGCCGGAAACACCAACCAAGCTAACTGTTTTAATTAACCACAACTTGAATAGTTCAGCCTTTAAGCCAGCTTTACGGCGAGCATTGATGCGGCTTAAACCAAGTAATACATAGCCAACTGAGGCAACAATATAGAAGGCCCAACTCAAAGTTGGCGAGAGATTGCTGTTTTGAATTGCTAAAACAGTTTCATCTTCAACGCGAATAGTTCCGCCTTCGCCAGCCAAAATAAGCAAAATTCCTTGGAAGCCCAAGAAGGCAGCAAGCGTTACAACGAAAGAGGGAATTCCGAGGCGGGCAACTAGCGTGCCTAAACCAAATCCCATCGCCATTCCGACTGCAATGCTGGCAGCAAGTGCGATGTACCAAGGTTGTCCTTGATCGGTAATCAGAATTACCAATACCGCACCGCAAACACCAGATGCGTATCCGGCAGATAAATCAATCTCGCCCAGTAGAAGCACGAAGATCAACCCCATCGCAATCACGATTACCGATGCTGCTTGGGTTAACAAGTTCGCAAAGTTGCCCGGCGTTAAGAAAACACTCGACATCGAACCGAAAACAATACAAAGAACTAGTAAGCCTAAGACAGCGGGCAGTGCACCAATATCGCCAGCCTTTACCTTTGACCAGTAATCCTGAGCCGCGCTTTTCAGTGATGCCTCTGGAATTTCAACAGCTGAGGTAGAAGTACTCATTACTTTGCTCCCGCCTTCTCGACACCAGCTGATGCGCCAGTAGTTATCAACTCAATTACCTGTCTTGGAATTACCTCATTCTTAGCAACTTGCGCTGCCATGGTGCCGAGATAAAGCGCCGCAATATTGTCAGCGACTTCAAATACATCGTTGATGTTGTGGCTAATCAAAATTACGCCTAAACCGTTATCAGCCAAGCGGCGAACTAAGTTCAAAACTTGTTCAGTTTGAGCAACACCAAGGGCTGCAGTTGGTTCATCGAGAATAACTACTTTGCTGTTCCAGAGCACTGCTTTTGCGATCGCCACAGTTTGGCGCTGACCGCCTGATAGTGAAGCCACAGTTTGGCGAATAGATTTAACAGTGCGCACGCTCAAACTATCTAGAGTTTTACGGGCAAGTGATTCCATCGCAGATTCATCAAGTACTGGACCTTTTTTAACTTCGCGGCCTAAGAACATATTGTGAACGATGTCTAAGTTATCGCAGAGAGCTAAATCTTGATAAACAATTTCAATACCTAAGGCAGTTGCATCGCGAGGGCCAGTGATATTTACGACTTGGCCATCAAACTTAAATTCACCGTGATCTGGTGTGTAGATACCGGCAATGCACTTAATTAGCGTGCTCTTGCCAGCTCCGTTATCTCCAACTAACGCGGTTACTTGTCCGGGATGCACATCGAGATTTACATCCTTTAGAACATGTACTGGACCAAAAGATTTATTGACTCCGCGAAGCGAGAGAATCGGTTCGGTCACTTTGAGCTCCTGTTCAATTCATAAAACCATAATGCTGAAGGTTGGCTTAGTTTGGTGTTGCTTTACCTAAATTACAAGGATCTTTATCTCAGCGCCCAGGATCTTTACTTTAAGACCCTTACTTTAAGACCCTTACTTCAAGATTAAGCGCCAATTAAGAAAGTTCGGCTCGAGACCTAATGGCCCCGAGCCGAACTTTTTACTTATCTAACTCGTTACAGATCGGAAATTAGATTCCGTTTTCTGTGCAGAGGTCTTCGATATCAGCACACACTGCTTCACGTGTCTGGAAGCCATCAGCGATGACGTCCTTTACGTTCTCCTTTGTGATGCCGACTGGTACTAGTAGAACAGAAGGAACATCAATTGATCCGTTGTTTACTGAACCAGTTGCTGTTGTTGCTTCTTCACCGTTTAGAAGTGCAATAGCAAGAGCTGCTGCGCCTTCTGCTTCAGCCTTGATGGCCTTGTAAACAGTGTTTGAAAGGTCACCAGTAAGGATCGCGCGAAGTCCGTCTGCTGTTGCATCTTGACCTGATACGCAAACCTTGCCGTTTAGCTTGTTCTTCTTAAGAACAGCAACTGCAGCTAAGCCAAGACCTTCGTTAGCTGATACAACTGCATCAAGCTTTCCGCCAGCCTTTGACAGCATCTGCTCAAAGATTGTTCCACCCTTTACGTTGTCCCAATCTGGAACTGCTTGATCGTCAACCAAGGTGTATGAACCTGAATCGATCAATGGACGTAGTACTGAGTCGTAACCAGCCTTGAATAGTGTTGCGTTGTTATCTGTAGGTGAACCGTTTAGGTAAACAATGCGAGCTGATGACTTACCAGCAGCATCTAGACATGCCTTGATGCCTTCACCTTGTAGACGACCAACTGCTTCGTTATCGAATGAAACGTAGTATGAAGCTGAACCGTTAAGTGTTAGACGGTCGTAGTCAATTGTTGGAACGCCTTGTGCAGCAGCCTTATCCTGAACAGCCTTAGCTGAATCTGAATCTAGGTTAACCATGATTAGAACCTTGGCACCTGCTGAGAGCATTTGATCAGCAATTGTCTGGAATGCGGCCTTATCGCCATTTGCATTCTGGATATCGACCTCAACTCCAGCAGCATCGAATGCTGCTTGTAGGAATCCACGGTCTGCTGTTTCCCAACGTGCTGATGAAGCAGCATCAGGAAGGATTACGCCAACGAAACCATCTGCGGCTTCGTCGCTATTTGAACAACCTGTTAGTGCGATTGCAACTGCAGCAATAACTGCAGTGAACGCAATACGGCGCTTTGACATAGATTGATAACCTTTCGAAAGGTGGCACATCCCTGGTGAAACTTTTTTCAACCAGATGAAGAGGATGAAACCTGATCCGAAAGTAGACCTAATTCTCAGAAAACGCACTAGGAGAAAACGGACATATGGCACTTAGTCGCTAACAATTTGGTAACTGTTAACTTGGCTCAATAACGTAGAAAAATCAGCGAAAAGCTGAGCTCCTATGCGGATACTGCGCGGAAATAGGGGTAGCCAAGGGATAGACGCAAGATAGATAGGTGTAACGGTAACCTTGCGCGGTGAGCCCAGAAATCAACACCAGCGAATCTACGCAAGATGCGCAAACCGCCCTCGAGGCGCACATCTTGGGCGTAGTCGCGCAGGCAATCGCCCGGGGGGCTTTCACCGGCGAAGTTCCCGCCAGCGTTCGCCTCGAGCGGCCTAAAAATCGCGACCATGGCGATTACGCAACTTCGATTGCGTTGCAATTAGCTAAAGCTGCTGGCATCGCCCCGCAAGAAGTAGCAAAAATAATTGCCGCAGATTTAACCGCTCTCGATGCTATTGCTTCAGTCGATATTGCTGGCCCAGGTTTTATTAACATCACTTTGAATCGAGCAAGCCAAGCCGAGCTTGTTCGCACAATTTTAACTGCGGGCGAAAAATACGGTCACGGAAATTCGCTTAATGGCGTAAGCATCAACCTCGAATTTATTAGTGCAAACCCAACTGGGCCGCTGCACTTAGGTCACACCCGTTGGGCAGCAGTTGGCGACGCGCTCGGTCGCGTCCTTGCTGCAGCAGGTGCGAAAGTAACGCAAGAGTTTTATATTAACGATCGCGGAAACCAAATGGATTTATTCGGTGCTTCCGTCGAGGCCGCAGCACTTGGTTTACCGATTCCCGAAAATGGTTATCAAGGCGAATACATTGGCGATCTCGCCAAAACTTTAGTGGCTCAAGATAAAAGCATTTTGGATTTAACTGGCGAAGCACGGACTACTGAGTTCCGCGAGCGAGCCTATAAATTGCAACTTGCTCAACAACAAGGGGTTCTAGAAACTTTCCGAACTCATTTTGATGTTTGGTTCTCCGAGCGCACACTGCATGAAAGTGGCGCAGTTGAACATGGCATGGATAAATTGCGAAAGCAGGGCCATGTATTCGAATTAGAAGATGCTACTTGGCTACGTACTACTGATTATGGTGACGACAAAGATCGGGTATTGGTTAAAAGCGATGGGTCGTATACCTATTTCTCATCTGACACCGCGTATTACATCAATAAGCGGGAGCGCGGCTCTGATATCTGCATCTACATGTTAGGCGCTGATCACCATGGCTATGTCGGTCGCCTAAAAGCCACTGCTGCTTGCGCCGGAGATGATCCTGAGTACAACGTGCATGTTCTGATTGGCCAACTCGTAAAGATCATGGAAGGCGGCGAAGAAGTAAAACTTTCCAAACGCGCTGGCACGATCATTACCCTTGAAGAGTTAGTTGAAAAAGTTGGCGTTGATGCTGCGCGCTACACCTTGATTCGCTATCCAGTTGAAACTCCGATGGTTCTTGATGTGGATATTTTGAAATCAAATACCAACGAGAATCCGGTTTATTACGTGCAATATGCACATGCTCGAATCGCAGGCGTACTTCGTAATGCTGCCGAGTTAAATATTTCTAGCGGACTAGCTAATTTTGATCCTGCGCAACTTTCTCATGATCGCGAAAACGAATTACTTGGCTCTCTTGCTCAATTCCCACGCATTGTTGCTAGCGCTGCTGAATTACGCGAACCACATCGAGTTGCTCGTTATCTCGAAGAACTAGCTGGTGTTTACCACGGCTTCTATGCCGACTGTCGAGTCTTGCCACTTGGTGATGAACCAGCAGCTGCAGTTCATTCAGCACGCACGGCACTTTGCGCAGCAACTAAACAAACATTAAATAATGGTTTGCAACTACTTGGTGTTAGCGCACCGGAGCGGATGTAACTATGACAATCAATTCAAGCGAGAACATGTGGTCACAGAACGTTGACCGCAGTGCCAATGAATTAAGCATCAGCGGCATTGCGGCTACAACGCTTGCGAAAGATTTTGGCACACCTGCTTTTATTTTAGATGAAGCCGATTTCCGTTCTCGCGCATTAGCTTGGAACGATTCGCTGCAGGAAAATTTTGGTGACAATGCAGGCACCGTTTATTACGCTGCCAAAGCCTTTATTTGTACTGAGGTTGCTCGTTGGATCACTGATCTAGGAATCGGTATCGATGTTTGCACTTCTGGCGAGTTAACAGTTGCTTTGGCAGGTGGCGTAAACCCAGCCAAAATTGAGGTTCACGGCAACAATAAATCCCTGAGCGAAATTGAGCGCGCAGTAGAAGTTGGCGTTGGCACCATCGTGATGGATTCAATGCATGAAATTGAACGGGTAGCCGCAGCTGCCACCAAGTTCGGAAAAGTACAACGCGTTTACTTGCGCTTAACCCCAGGCATTCAAGCCCATACTCATGAATCTATTTCTACTGCACACGAAGATGTGAAATTTGGTTTCTCAATTGCAAGTGGTGCGGCCTGGGCGGCAATCGAGGCAGTACGTAAAAATCCGTCCCTTGAACTTCGCGGTTTCCATTCGCATATCGGTTCGCAAATCTTTGGCGTTGAATCATTTGAATTAGCTGCAGAGCGTTTAATTGCGCTGCTAGCAAAGTATCGCGATGCCTTTGGCAGTGAATTACCAGAACTTGATTTAGGTGGCGGCTACGCAATCGCTTACCTACCTGGCGAAGTAACTGTTATGCCGAACGATGTAATTCCGGCGTTAGCAAAAACTGTTAAAGCGGCGTGTGCTGCTGCGAATTTAGCAGTGCCGCAAATTTCAATTGAACCAGGTCGCGCAATTGTGGGGCCAACTATGTTCACTCTTTACGAAGTCGGCACCACCAAAGAGGTAACGCTTGAAAACGGTGAGATTCGTAAATACATTTCTATCGACGGTGGCATGAGCGATAACGCACGGCCAGCTCTTTATGACGCAGAATATTTCGCAGTGCTTGCAAATCGCACATCAACGGCTGCGGTTACTAATTCTCGCTTAGTCGGAAAACATTGCGAAACTGGCGACATTGTTATTAGCGAGATTGATTTACCGGCAGATATCGCCCCAACTGATTTGATCGCAGTTCCAGCAACTGGTGCATATGGTCGTTCGATGGCGAGTAATTACAACCATGTGCCAAAGCCACCAGTAATTGCAGCAAAAGATGGCAAAGCCCGCGTAATTGTCCGCCGTGAGACTGAAGCCGATCTACTCAACCTCGATATTTAACGCGCATCACCCCATCTGTGAAAGAATTGGACAATGAGCAGCGAACTTAAAACCATCTCAATTGGCATGCTTGGCTGCGGCGTTGTTGGCAGCCAAGTTGCTCGCCTGCTCCAATCTGACCAGGAGGAGCTATCTAAACGCTCAGGTGCTGAGTTAGTCCTTAAGAAAATCGGCGTTCGCACAGCCGGAGCTCGCGAAGGAATTCCGGCAGCGCTTCTAACTACTGATTTGTTCTCAGTTGTAAATGACCCAGAGATTAATATTGTGATTGAAGTTATGGGTGGCATCGAGCCAGCCCGCGAATTAATTTTGGCTGCGATTGCAAATAAGAAATCAGTAATCACTGCCAACAAAGCTTTACTCGCAACTCATGGCCACGAACTATTTAACGCCGCCGATGCAGCAGGCGTCGATCTTTATTACGAAGCTGCGGTTGCGGGCGCGATTCCAATTATTCGCTCAATGCGTGAATCACTGGCGGGCGATCAAATCACTCGCGTAATGGGAATTGTTAACGGAACTACAAATTACATTTTGACCAAGATGCATGAAGAAGGTCGCAACTTTGCCGATGTCTTAGCTGAAGCCCAGAAACTCGGGTATGCCGAAGCAGATCCAACTGCAGATATTGAAGGTCATGATGCTGCTGCTAAAGCTGCGCTATTAGCAAGCTTGGCTTTCCATAGCACTGTGACAATTGATGAAGTTTATTGCGAAGGTATTTCAAATATTAGCGCTGACGATATTGCTGCGGCCAAAGTTATGAACTCAGTTATTAAATTATTAGCAATAGCTGAACTAACTGTGAAAGATGAAATTTCGGTTCGAGTTCACCCAGTTATGTTGCCGCTTACCCACCCACTGGCAAGTGTGCGCGATGCTTTCAATGCCGTATATGTCGAGTCCGAAGCTGCTGGTCAGTTGATGTTCTACGGTCGCGGCGCAGGCGGTGCTCCAACAGCTTCTGCGATTTTGGGTGACCTGGTTGCAGTTACACGTCACCGCGCATATTCCACAGTTGGATATGGCGAAAGTGATTACGCAGATTTAGATATCGCACCTCTTGGCGATGTGAAATCACAGTTCTTAATCCGGCTCTGGGTAGCTGATAAATCAGGTGTTTTAGCAAGCATTGCGACCGTTTTTGCTAAGCAAGGCGTATCGATTCAAGGTGTTCGCCAATCTGGAATGGGTCTTGATGCCGAACTAATCGTGGTTACTCACGCAGCCACTGAAGATGATTTAGATTCAACCGTAGAGGCTTTAAAAGCGATGGATATCGTTAAGAATGTGGAGAGTGTAATTCGAGTCGAAGGTGTTGGTGCGTAATGGGTTTATTTGGAAACAAAGCAACTAAATCTGGTGGCGCACATCAATGGCGCGGAGTTATCGAGGAATATCGCGATCGCTTACCTGTCTCTGCCAAGACGCCAATTGTTTCGCTGCGCGAAGGTGGCACTCCACTTATTTACGCCTGCTATTTATCTGAGCTCCTTGGTAACGATGTTTGGATTAAATTCGAAGGTACTAACCCAACTGGTTCCTTTAAAGACCGCGGCATGACAATGGCGATTTCCAAAGCTGCCGAAGATGGCGCTAAGGCAGTAATTTGCGCATCAACCGGAAACACTTCAGCTAGCGCTGCGGCCTACGCTGTTAAAGCTGGCATGCGCCCAGTTGTCTTAATTCCTAACGGCAAAATTGCAATGGGCAAGTTAGCGCAAGCTATCGCACACGATTCAACAATCTTGCAAGTAAATGGTAACTTCGATGATTGTTTAACTTTGGCGCGTGATCTCGCAACTGATTACCCAGTTGCTCTCGTTAACTCAGTTAATCCGTTCCGCATTGAAGGCCAAAAGACTGGTGCGTTTGAAGTTATAGACCTGCTTGGCGATGCGCCAGACATGCATGTACTGCCAGTTGGTAATGCCGGAAACATAACTGCTTACTGGAAGGGCTATCGCGAATATAACCAAGATCGCATCTCCACCAAGTTGCCACAAATGTGGGGATTCCAAGCAGCGGGCTCAGCGCCAATTGTTAAGAATAAAATTATTACTAATCCCGAAACTATCGCCACTGCAATTCGTATTGGTAATCCAGCCTCTTGGGCGCAAGCCATCGAAGCGCGTGATTCATCAGGTGGCGTAATTGATTCAGTTACTGATCGCGAAATTCTGGCGGCATATCGCTTAATTGCAGCTAAGGAGGGCATCTTTGTTGAGCCATCTAGCGCTGCTGGCCTTGCTGGTTTGCTCAAATACAAGAAGGCAAAGAAGCTGCCAACAGGTAAGAAGATTGTCATCACTGTCACTGGACATGGATTAAAAGATGTCCAATGGGCACTTGAAGGTGCGGCCAAACCAAAGATTGTTCCGGTCAACGCTAAAGCTGCCGCGAAAGCACTGGGTCTCTAACTCGCAAGAGTTTAGAAAGAATTCAAAATGGCGAAACCAACTTTCCGCGCAACTCCGAGTCAGATTCAAGTTCCAGCAACTAGCGCCAACTTAGGTCCGGGTTTTGATTCTCTGGGCTTAGCGCTACAAATGCATGATAAATATGTAGCCCGCGTTATTGATGAATCTGGTTTAGATATCGATGTGATTGGCGAAGGCGCCGACAACCTGCCTCGCAATGAAAAGAATTTATTAGTAAAAGCAATGTTTGCTGGTTTTGATTATTTAGGTGGTCGACCACGCGGGCTGGCAATTCGAGCTAAGAATGTAATTCCACATGGTCGTGGCCTTGGTTCATCTGCCAGTGCCATCGTCGGTGGTTTAGCTCTTGCTCGCTCACTTGTTTTAGGTGGCGAAGATAAATTAAGTAATGAAGTTATGTTGCAGCTGGCAACTAATCTCGAAGGTCACCCAGACAATGTGGCAGCTGCAATTTATGGTGGCGCAACTGTTGCGTGGCAAGAGAACCAACACGGCAAATTAGTTGCCCAAGCAATTTCACTTGCACCTGATCACCGAATTTCAGCAATCGCTTTTATTCCAGAAGCCGCAGTATCAACCGCTAAAGCTCGCAGACTTTTGCCTGAAACAATTCCATTTCGCGACGCGGTAAATAACTCAACAAATACCGCGCTGCTAGTTCACGCGCTAACTCTGCGCCCAGATTTATTGTTTGTTTCAACGCAAGATTTCTTGCACCAGTCATATCGCGAAGAAGCGATGCCGGCCTCATTTGCCTTATTAACTAAGTTCCGCAGCGCAGGGGTAGCGGCCTTTATTTCAGGAGCGGGCCCAACTGTGCTGGTTTTACACACTGGTGGAGCCACTGAAGTTGCTGAGCTAACTCATGCGGCAGGGGCTAAGTTCCGCGTTGTAGAAGTTGCGATTTCGGCTGCGGGAGTGCTACCGTTCTGACATCTTCTTAGGCGATCTGCCTGTAACACCTGAAGGTAATCTAAAAAATACCACCGGCTTTCGCCTCAAATATCGTGAAGATATGCAAATATCTTAAATATTTCGCGCATAAGCCATAACTGAAAAGATCACAATGACCGATACACCTGAAGTAACTCCAGTACGTTCAAGCAGTCCTGAGCTATCAGCGATGACCCTTCCGAAACTTAAGGAAGTTGCCACTCAACTAGGAATTGATGGCGCCGCAAAGCTAAAGAAGGATGCCCTCGTAACTGCAATCGCTGATCTACAAGCAGCAAACCGCGAAGCCGCAAAGGCCGAACGCGAAGCCCGTCGTGAAGCCCGCAATGCTAAGAAGCGCGGCAATAAAGATAATTCCAATAATTCAAACGCTAATTCAGATGATGACGGCGACGATGAGGGCGATGACAATTCATCAAGTTCATCAAATGATTCAAACTCAAATTCAAACCGCCCTAACCGCGATCGCCATGATCGTGGTCGCGATCGTGGTCGTGACCGCAATCGCGATCGTCAAGGTCGTGACCGTGGCAATCGCGAAGAGCGCGAGATCGCAATCTCCGAAGACGATGTATTGCTTCCTGTTGGCGGTATTGCTGACATCATGGAAAGTTATGCGTTCATTCGTACTGGCGGATATTTGCCAAGCCCGAACGATGTTTATATCTCGCTACAACAAGTACGCCGCTTTGGTTTGCGTAAGGGCGATGTTGTAACTGGCGCGGTTCGACAACCTCAAGAAGGCGAGCGCCGCGAAAAGTTCAACGCACTTGTTCGTCTAGATACCATCAATGGCGTAACACCTGATGAAGCACGTAACCGCGTTGAGTTCTCAAAGCTAGTTCCGCTTTATCCGCAAGAGCGTTTGCGTCTTGAAACCGAACCAAATGTTTTGACCACACGCGTTATCGATTTGATTTCACCAATTGGTAAAGGCCAGCGCGGACTAATTGTTTCGCCACCCAAAGCTGGTAAGACCATGGTCTTGCAGGCTATTGCCAATGCGATCACAACAAATAATCCAGAGTGTCACTTAATGGTGGTTCTAGTTGATGAGCGCCCAGAAGAAGTTACCGATATGCAGCGTTCAGTCAAGGGCGAAGTTATTGCTTCGACTTTCGATCGTCCTGCTGATGACCACACCACTGTTGCTGAGCTAGCAATTGAGCGCGCAAAGCGTTTAGTTGAGCTAGGTCATGACGTTGTTGTTCTACTTGATTCAATTACACGTTTGGGTCGCGCATATAACATCGCAGCACCTGCTTCAGGCCGAATTCTTTCTGGTGGTGTTGATTCAGCAGCGCTTTATCCACCTAAGAAGTTCTTCGGTGCAGCTCGTAATATTGAAGATGGCGGCTCGCTAACAATTTTAGCAACCGCTCTTGTTGACACCGGTTCTCGTATGGATGAAGTTATCTTCGAAGAGTTCAAGGGCACCGGAAACATGGAACTTATCCTCGATCGCCGAATGGCCGATAAGCGTATTTTCCCTGCAGTTAACGTCGTGGCTTCTGGTACTCGTAAAGAAGAAATTCTGATGGGTTCTGAAGAACTAAACATTGTCTGGAAACTTCGTCGCGTACTGCACGCACTTGAGCCACAAGCAGCACTCGAGCTATTGCTTGAGAAGATGAAGGGCACTAAGTCGAATGTGGAATTCTTGATGCAGATCCAGAAGACCACTGCAGGTCCGGATAACTAAGTTCAAGCACTTAAACCGGCTAGTTACCGCGTGAAATCACCCCGATTTCTCGATATCTAGCCCCTCGCGTTACCCTTACTCCCTATTAACCGCTGGTTCTGGTTCACGTGCGCGCACGACCCAGACCATTAAAAATGAGGTATGAAATGAAGCCAGAGATCCACCCAGAATATAAAGAGACCCAAGTAACTTGTGGTTGCGGCGAGAAGTTTGTTACTCGCTCAACAGTTGCCAGCGGTTCAATCTATGTTGAAGTTTGTTCAGTTTGCCACCCGTTCTACACTGGCAAGCAGCGCATTCTCGACACTGGTGGTCGCGTAGCTAAGTTCGAAGAGCGTTTCGGTAAGAAGAAGTAGCTTTCTAAATAGACCGCATCGCAACCTGTCATGGGTTGCGGGGCGGTCTTTTTATTTTCTTTTTCAAATTTAACTAACTAAAGCAGAAAGGCAGATAACCAAATGGCTAATGATCGTTTTGCATCTGCCGATGAACTTGTAAAAGAGTATGCCGAGCTTGAAGCAAAGATGGCCGACCCAACGATTCACGAAGATGCCAACAATGCTCGCAAACTTGGTCGTCGCTATGCCCAACTTGGCCCTGTAGTTTCGGGCTATCGAGTTTGGCGCGCAGCTGAAGATGATCTGGCTGCTGGTCGCGAGATGGCTGCCGAAGATGCTGATTTCGCTGCCGAAATTCCAGCGCTAGAAGAAGCCGCTCTTATTGCTGGCGACAAGTTAGAAGAGTTGTTATTGCCGCGAGATCCCAATGATGATCGCGATGTAATTCTGGAAGTTAAAGCTGGCGCAGGCGGTGATGAATCTGCGTTGTTCGCAGGTGACTTACTTCGAATGTATATGCGTTACGCCGAAAAACGTAATTGGAAAGTTGAAGTTATCGATGCCACTGAAAGTGAAATGGGTGGCTACAAAGATATTTCGGTAGGCGTTAAATCAAAGGGCACCGCAGCTCCGGGCGAATCACCTTATGCACGCTTGAAATTTGAAGGCGGCGTGCACCGTGTGCAGCGCGTGCCAGAGACTGAATCTCAGGGGCGAATTCACACATCTGCAGCCGGCGTATTGATCTTGCCGGAGGCTGAAGAAATCGACGTTGAACTAAATATGAATGATGTGCGCGTAGATGTTTACCGTTCATCTGGCCCAGGTGGTCAATCCGTTAATACAACTGACTCTGCAGTTCGCTTAACTCACGTACCGACTGGCATCGTGGTTTCGTGCCAGAACGAGAAGAGCCAGTTACAGAATAAGGAATCTGCTCTTCGTATTTTGCGTGCGCGGTTATTGGTAGATGCGCAAGAGAAAGCTGATGCAATTGCCTCGGCAGAACGCAAGAGCCAAGTACGCACAGTTGATCGTTCTGAGCGTATTCGTACTTATAACTACCCAGAGAATCGCTTGAGCGATCACCGAGTTAATTACAAATCAAATAATTTAGATGCTGTGCTAAATGGCGAGCTCGATGATGTTATTCAAGCTTTGCTAGATGCTGACAAAGCTGCCAAATTAGCTTCAACTGAAAAGTAAGTTCGCAGGAATTAAATGCAGCTCAAGGCGCTGATTAGTGATGGCAAGGCGCAGATCGAAGCTGCCGGCTATTCAAGCGTTGATGCGGAAATTCTATTTGCACATCTTTTAGGTTTAACTCGCATGGAGTTACATAATCCAATTGCACTTGAACGCGCACTAGCCGAGATCAGTGATGAAAGCGCGATTGTTGATGGTTATGCGCAATTAGTTCAGCGCCGCTGTAACCACGAACCAGTTCAGTACTTAACTGGTACAGCTGGTTTTCGTAATTTAGATTTAGCAGTTGGTCCAGGGGTATTAGTTCCTCGCCCCGAAACTGAAGGGTTAGTCGAAGAAGTACTAAAACATATTGCTAACTTGCCTGGTCCAGTTTCAGTAATTGATTTAGGCGCCGGCTCTGGTGCGATGGCTATTTCTATTGCAACCGAAGCACCAAATACCCATGTAATAGCAGTTGAAAAGAGCCCGGAAGCCATCGAATGGCTCAAGCAAAACGTGGCTTTCTACGATGAAAGTATTCGGATTGTGCAAGGCGATGTGGCCGATGTTCTAGATGGCGTTAAGTGCGATGTAGTTGTGGCGAATCCGCCTTATGTACCAGATTCACAATCGCTGCCAAAAGATGTCGCAACCTTCGAACCAGCGATTGCGCTATTTGGGGGCCCTGATGGGTTAGAACTACCCAAGCGATTCATTGATGCAGCAGCCCGATTGTTAAAGACCGGGGGATTACTCGCAATTGAACATACCGAAACTCAAGGTGCAGCAATTGCTAAATTACTTAGCACAGACTTTAATCAGATAGCACTTCATCAAGATTTAACTGGGCGACCACGGTGGACCAGTGCGATTCGAGGTAACAATTGAGCGAAATAATTAAGTTAACTGAGAGCGAATTTGCAGCGCAAGTTGCACTAGCTGCTAAGGCCATTCGTGATGGCTATGTAATTGTGGTTCCACTTGAACATAGTTACGTCTATTTATGCGATGCATTTAGCCACGATGCAGTTCGCACCATGCATGTGATGCGCGGTGATGCGCTAGGTGTTGCAGCCCAAGTTTTGATTTCAGATGCGGCCCGAGCTGTTGGAATTATTCGTGACTCGAGTGCGGATCTACAAAAGTTAACTGATGCATTTTGGCCAGGTTTGTTATCAATAACTGCCAAGCCACAGTTAGCACTTAATTGGGATCTAGGAGATGATCGCAATTTAGATCGCATCAATCTGCGAGTACCAGCTGCTGAGTTTGCTCGAGCGATAACTGCCGAAGTTGGCCCACTTGCAACCGCGAGTGCAACACTTGCGGGTCAGCCAGCAATTAATAGCATCGATGACATCTCAATTGATGGAACTCATTTGGCTTTGATTTTTGATGCTGGCCTACTCGCTAAGGGACAACCAACGACAATCGTGGAAACCACTGAAAGTGGGCTCAAAGTAGGGCGAATTGGGGCGATTTCACAGGCGCAGTTGGCCGAAGTCACGCCCTATATCTCGCTCATCGGTAACTAGTCCTAATAAGATTGTGTAATGAGCGACGATACTTTTTATGGCCCAGATTTCGAGCTACTTTCAAAGCAAGATCCAGATATCGCTGGAGTTGTTTTATCTGAGCTAAAGCGTCAACAACAGAGTTTGCAACTAATTGCTAGCGAAAACTTCACTTCCCGCGCCGTGCTGGCAACGCTGGGTTCAACTCTTTCAAATAAATATGCTGAGGGATATCCAGGCAAGCGTTACTACGGTGGTTGCGAAGAAGTCGATAAAGCCGAAATTATTGCAATTGATCGCGCCAAAGAACTTTTCGGTGCCGACCATGCCAACGTGCAACCACATTCAGGAGCGAGTGCAAACGTTGCGGTTTACCAAGCCTTCACTAAGCCAGGCGACACTGTTCTTGCCATGTCATTGCCTCACGGCGGTCACTTGACTCATGGTTCAAAAGTTAACTTCTCAGGTAAGTGGTTTAACGTAGTTTCCTACGGAGTTCGCGAAGATAATGAGTTAATCGATTACGATCAATTGCGCGATCTTGCGATAGCTAATAAGCCAAAAATGATTTGTAGTGGTGCAACCGCTTACCCAAGTTTGATTGATTTCGAAAAAGTTCGTCAGATCTGCGATGAAGTTGGCGCAATCATGTGGGTTGATGCAGCCCACTTCATCGGACTAGTAGCTGGAAAAGCGATCCCGTCTCCGGTTCCTTATGCAGATGTAGTTTCATTTACCACTCACAAAGTTTTACGCGGTCCACGCGGTGGCATGATTTTGACTAAGGCCGAACATGCAGCCGCAATCGATAAGGCAGTTTTCCCAGGCATGCAAGGTGGCCCAATCATGTCGGCAGTTGCTGGCAAGGCTGTGGCACTTAAAGAATGCGCTCAACCCGCTTATCAAAAGTATGCCAAGGACGTTATTACTAACGCTAAAGCCCTTGCTGCAGGCTTAGAAGCCGAGGGAATGCGCGCAGTTTCCGGCGGTACCGAAACTCACTTAGCGCTTATCGATATTCGCAGCACCGGCGTTAATGGCAAGGTAGCTGATGAACGTTGCGGACTTGCAGGCATCAGCTTGAATAAGAATTCAATTCCATATGATCCAGAAGCGCCTTCGGTAACAAGTGGTATTCGAGTTGGTTCGCCAGCGACTACTACCCAAGGAATGGGCGTTGCTGAGATGAAGACAATTGCTAACTTAATTGCTCGCGCAGTTAAGAATGAAGACGAAAGTAAATTTGCTGGCATCAAGGCCGAAGTTCATGCTTTGACGGCGCAATTCCCGATCTATCAAGCGTAAGCAGCTCGATTCTAAATGCGTGAATATCTAGTAACCCTGCTGATCGCAGCAGCGCTCTGCTATTTAATTACCCCGCTGGTTCGCAAATACGCGATCAAGTTCGGCGCAGTTGCTCAAGTTAGAAACCGCGATGCACACACCACACCAACGGCTCGTTGGGGTGGGGTAGCGATGTGGCTAGCCATGACCTTTACTTTCTTAATTGTTAATCACTTCTCATTAGTGGGAAAGTCATTTGGTCGCGAAGCTCAAGGAATTTTCTTAGCTGCCACATTCATAGTTCTGCTTGGTATGGCAGATGATCGTTTTGAGCTTGATTCTTTGACAAAGCTAGCCGGGCAAGCACTTGCTGCTGGAATTTTATTACTCTACGGAATTCAAGTTCTCTGGATTCCAGCCAGTGAAGTAATTACTTTGCCTGCCAGTGTCGGGCAGTTCTTAACGGTATTGATTGTGCTGGTGACGATAAACGCCGTGAACTTTATAGATGGGTTAGATGGGCTAGCTGCTGGAATTGTTGCGGTATCGGCTGCTTCATTCTTTGCTTTTTCCTACCTATTAGCCGTTGTTTACGGCTTCTCGCGTGCTGGTGCTCCATCGCTCATGACTGCTGTAATCATTGGAGTTTGTATTGGTTTCTTGCCACATAACTGGCACCCAGCTCGAATCTTCATGGGCGATTCTGGTTCGATGTTGCTTGGTTTAGTTTTAGCAGCATCTGCAGTTACGTTAACTGGCCAAATTGATCCAAATGCAATATCTGAAGCAAAACTTGGGCCAACGTTGCTGCCACTATTTCTACCTTTTGCAGTTTTAGCAATTCCGCTTTCAGATTTAGTTCTAGCTGTTATTCGTCGGTTAGCAAAAGGTAAGTCACCTTTTTCACCAGATAAAGAACATCTTCATCATCGTTTGATGAGTGCTGGTAAAACCCAACAGCGCACTGCGGTAATTATGTATTTAGCAACAGCCACAATTGCATTCCCAGTAACAATCGCAGCGTTTCAACCAATTTGGGTGGCAGCTCTTTCGGCAGTAGTTCTTTTAACAATAACTGTTGCGGCGTATCGATTAAAAATTGAAAAGGTGGCGAAAGTTAATGGCTAAGAATGATCCAGAAAGTCAGTTACTGCGCGGAGCCTTGATTCCATCATTTGCAGTTGGTGCGGTTGCAATCGCAATTGCTACTTTCGCGCAGGGCAAAGCCGGTTTATTTGGCGCACTCCTTGCTCAGTTCATTGTGGTTATCTTCTTTGCAGTCCATCTCTTTGTCTCGCGCCTTTCGACCAAGCTAGATCCATTGAGCACATTCGCACTTGCTCTCTTTTCTTACTTTGCCAAACTTCTCTTACTCACTGGATTCTTAATTGCCTTAACTCGACTGACTTCGCGAGATACGATTGATCGCGCCAGTTTTGGAATAACCGCAATCGCGCTGACCTTTGCCTGGCTAGGCGGGGAAATTGCTAGTTACCTGAAATTGCGGTTGCATTTACCCCTGCCCCCTAAACCGGGCGACAAATAAGTAAGGAGCTCGAAATGGCAATGAAAGATGAAGGCAACGCCCTCTGGTCGATCTTTGGTTATCTCCTTTCCGGCATGCTCTTTTGGGGTGGGGTTGGATATGGGCTCGATAAGTGGCTCAACCAGGGCTATTTCCTTCTAATTGGCCTCCTGCTCGGAATTGGCGCTGCGATCTACCTAGTTTGGCTCCGATTCGGCCGAGAATAAGCCGCCTTCCTACTTCTGACCCACATTGATTCTCAGCCGCTAGTAACCCAATCCACAGCGGTTGGATTTCACACAGGTGCCCCTTAAGACATAAGGTTGCCCCGTCTTAGTTGGTATATGGATTAAAAAGGGGTGTGCGTGCGCTCGCTATTTAGACTTAGCGGAGAAGGCGAAGGATTCGTCCCGCCAAGCAGCAATGACTTTGAATTGCCACCCGTTTTTGGCGATAACGCATTTACCACAAAACCAATTCTCTTAGTTTTCTTATCAGTAATTTTAGTTTCAGTTTTCTTCTTACTTTCATCACGTAAAGCAGCAGTTGTTCCTTCCAAACTGCAATTCGCGGGTGAATCAATCTATAGCTTTGTGCGCAACGACCTAGGCCGCGACATTATCGGCCACGAATTCATGCGCTTTGTGCCTTACTTATTCACACTATTTACTTTTGTACTTACAAATAACATCTTTGGAATTGTGCCGTTCTTGCAGTTCCCAACCATGTCACGCGTGAGCTTCCCATATGTCTTGGCCGTATTTACTTTCGTAGTTTTCCACTACGTCGGAATCCGCAAGCAGGGCATTGTTAAGTATCTAAAGGACATCATGTTCATGCCTGGTGTGCCAAAGCCAGTTTATATTTTGCTAACTCCAATTGAATTAGCAACTTTCTTCCTAGTTCGCCCGCTAACACTTTCACTTCGTTTATTCGCGAATATGTTTGCTGGCCACTTACTACTTCTAGTTTTCATCTTGGGTGGAGAACATCTATTCCAAGGTGTGCTCGGTTTGAAGTTGATCAGTCCATTTGCTTTCGCATTTGGTATCGGTCTTACTTTCTTCGAGTTCATGGTCCAATGTCTACAGGCGTACATCTTTACTCTGTTGACCGCTCTATATATCGCCGGCGCCCTTGCCGACGAGCACTAGCTATAAAAAACTAATAACTAACGAAAGGTAAGAAAATGACAGGCACACTCAACCTGGTCGGTTATGGCCTCTCTGCAATCGGACCCGCGATTGCAACCGGAATGATCTTCGCTGCTTACATCAGTGGCGTAGCTCGTCAACCTGAAGCACGCAGCGTTCTACAGCCAATTGCCTTCCTTGGATTCGCACTTGCTGAAGCGCTTGCACTATTCGGTCTAGTTCTAGCTTTCGTTCTCTAATCCAGCGATCTATTTAAACCAGAAGCAATTAGAGAAAATCTAGAGATAGGTAACTAATGGAGAATTCACTTTATGCAGCAGCGGAGAAAGTCAATCCGCTTGTTCCGCATACAGCCGAGCTAATTGTTGGCGCAGTCGCCTTCCTCTTGCTCTTCTTGGTTTTGCGTAGTCGCGTTGTGCCTATGTTTGAAAAAGCATTTACAGAGCGCACTGCTGCAATTCAAGGCGGTATGGAACGTGCTGAAAAAGCTCAACTCGAAGCTCAACGCGCATTAGCGCAGTACAACGATCAGCTTTCAGCAGCTCGCGAAGAAGCGCAGAAGTTGCGCGAAGACGCACGAGTTCAAGGAACTGCGATCGTTGAAGAACTTCGAGTAAAGGCGCAAGAAGAAGCAGCTCGCATCACAGCAGCTGCACATGCATCGATCGAGTCCGAACGTCAGCAAGCCGTTACTTCACTTCGCAGTGAAGTTGGCGCACTTGCAGTTGAACTCGCATCAAAGATCGTCGGCGAAGCGCTAGATGACCAGGCTCGACAATCACGTATTGTCGATCGCTTCCTTGATGATCTCGAGAAGTCTAAGTAAGAAGAGAAATAGAATATGAGCGCATTTCTAGGTGGCAGTAGCCGGCAATCTTTACAGGTTGCTCGCGGTGCACTTGATGCTGCCGTAAAAGGCGCAACAGGTGCAGCAGCTGCATCCCTTAGCGCTGAACTCTTTGTTGTGGCTTCAACTCTGCATGGTTCACTCTCATTACGTCGTGCGATTACTGATCCATCACGTGATGCCAGCGCCAAAGAAACTCTCGTTAAAGATCTATTCAAATCTCTATCAGCACCAGCAATTGATTTAACCGCGAAGGTTTCATCTATTCGCTGGTCAAACTCAGGGGATCTAGTACAAGTGCTCGAGCAATTGGCGATTGAAGCGCAAGCATCTGCAGCCAATATCGATGGCGCTCTAGATCGCGTTGAAGATGAGCTATTTGCTGCTGAACAAGCAGTTGCGGGTTCACCTGAACTTCGTAAAGCGCTAATTACCGTTGGCGCTGATAACGCTAAAGCGGGAATCGTAAAAGATCTATTCGCTAAGAACGGCAGCCCATACACAGTGGCGCTACTTAGCCAATTAGTAACAACTCTTCGTGGTCGCAGCATTGAAGTTGCTTTCCACGATTACAAGTACGCACTAGCTGCTCGTCGCAATCGCGTTATCGCGTTGGTTCGGGTGGCTGTTGCGCTAACTGATGCGCAGCGTGATCGCTTAGCAACTTCGCTTACAGCTCAAGTTGGCCAACCAGTTCGTATCAATATCGAAGTTGATCCAACCGTCTTAGGTGGCGTGGCAATCAAGTTCGCTGATGAATTAGTCGATGGCACTGTTGTCAATCGATTAGCAAGTGCCGGTCGATCCATGGCTAGATCAAACTAGCCGGACGAAGTAAGTAGAAAAGGGAGAAATAAAATGGCGGAACTCACGATCCGACCTGAAGAGATCAAAGATGCCTTGGCGAATTTCGTTAAGTCATATGATCCAGGAGTCGCAGCTCGCGACGAGGTTGGTACAGTCACGCAAGCAGGCGACGGTATCGCTCGTATCGAAGGGCTGCCATCAACGATGGCTAACGAGCTCCTTCAATTTGAAAATGGAACTTTAGGTCTAGCCCTTAACCTCGATGTTCGTGAAATCGGTGTGGTTATTTTGGGTGATTACGATGGCATTGAAGAAGGCACATCAGCTCGTCGTACCGGTGAAATTCTTTCGGTACCAGTTGGCGATGGTTTCTTAGGTCGCGTAGTTGATCCACTTGGTCGTCCAATCGATGGCAAAGGTGAAATCAAAGCTGAATCACGTCGTGCACTAGAACTTCAGGCTCCCTCTGTAGTTCAGCGCCAACCTGTTAAAGAGCCTATGGCTACTGGTATTAAAGCAATTGATGCGATGACTGCAATCGGCCGTGGTCAGCGTCAGTTGATTATTGGTGACCGTCAGACAGGTAAGACTGCTGTTGCAGTTGACACCATCATTAACCAGTTAGAGAACTGGAAAACTGGAGACCCAAAGAAGCAAGTTAAATGTATTTATGTTGCGATTGGTCAGAAAGGTTCAACCATCGCATCTGTAAAGGCTTCACTTGAAGAAGCTGGCGCAATGGAATACACAACAATCGTGGCATCCCCTGCCTCAGACCCAGCCGGCTTTAAGTACTTAGCACCGTATACCGGTTCGGCAATTGGTCAGCACTGGATGTACAACGGACAACACGTGCTAATTGTTTTTGATGATCTATCAAAGCAAGCAGAGGCTTATCGTTCAGTCTCACTATTGCTACGTCGTCCACCAGGTCGCGAAGCGTACCCAGGCGATGTTTTTTACTTACACTCACGTTTGCTAGAACGTTGCGCAAAGCTTTCCGATGAACTCGGTGGCGGTTCAATGACTGGTCTACCAATCATTGAAACAAAGGGTAATGACGTTTCTGCATTCATCCCGACTAACGTAATTTCAATTACCGACGGTCAGTGCTTCCTGGAAACAGATCTTTTCAACGCCGGTGTTCGTCCAGCGATTAACGTAGGTATTTCGGTATCACGCGTTGGTGGTTCTGCGCAGACCAAGGCTATGAAAAAGATTGCTGGTCGTCTGCGTCTTGACCTTGCTCAGTTCCGTGAACTCGAAGCATTCGCTGCTTTCGGTTCAGATCTAGATGCGGCTTCAAAAGCACAACTAGAGCGCGGTGCTCGCATGGTTGAACTACTAAAGCAGGGTCAGTACTCACCTTATTCAGTAGAACGCCAAGTAGTTTCAATTTGGGCAGGTACTTCAGGCAAGCTCGACGATGTAGCAGTAGCTGACATTCGTCGTTTTGAAGCTGAACTACTTGAATTCATTGGTCGCGAGCGCAAGGACATCTTTAAGGTCATTTCTGAAACTAAGGACCTGAACGATGACACCATCGCAGCAATGACTGAAGCAGTTGCTGCTTACAAACTGCAATTCAAGCCAACAGTGGCAGTCGCTCTTAACGAGGCAGCAGCTGATGCGCTAGATGATGTAGAAAACGAGCAGATCACTAAGTTCGTTCCTCCGGCGGCGAAGAAGTAACAAATGGGTGCCCAACTTCGCGTTTATCGCCGACGGATGCGATCCGTTAAAGCGACCAAGAAAATTACGAAAGCCATGGAACTCATTTCGGCTTCTCGTATTGTCAAGGCGCAGCAACGAGTCGCAGCTTCAACTCCTTATGCAAATGAGTTGACTCGTGCGGTATCTGCAGTTGCCACTTACTCTTCAACGAATCATCCACTGACCACCGAATCTGAGAATCCACGCCGTGCAGCGGTTTTGATCATCTCAGCTGATCGCGGCATGGCTGGCGCTTATTCAAATAATGCGATTAAGGAAGGCGAGCAACTTGCTGCCCTACTTAAAGAGCGCGGACTGGAAACTTCTTCATACTTAGTCGGTCGCAAGGCGGTTAACTATTACCGTTTCCGTAATCGCGAAATTGCTGGTTCCTGGACAGGTTTTTCAGATACCCCAACTTATGAAAATGCTAAAGAAGTTGCTGATGCGCTTTTGACAGCTTTTCTAGCTGACTCAAATGAAGGCAAAGTTGGAGTCGATGAGATTCACATTATCTTTACTGAATTCCGTTCAATGATCACTCAAGAAGCACAAGCCAAGCGCATGTTGCCACTTGAAGTTGTTGAGTCCAGTGCGCCAGCTCCTTCTGGCTTACTACCAATGTATGAGTTCGAGCCAAATGCAGCTGAAGTTCTAAATGCACTTCTGCCTCGTTACATCGAAGCTCGTATTTTCAACGCGATGTTGCAGTCAGCAGCTTCCGAGCATGCTGCTCGTCGTCGCGCAATGAAGTCAGCTACAGATAATGCTGACGAACTAATCAAGTCTCTGACTCGTCGGGCAAACGCTGCTCGTCAGGCAGAAATTACGCAAGAAATCAGTGAAATCGTCGGCGGCGCAGACGCGTTGGCCTCAGCTAGTGCAGGGAGTGAATGATGTCGGTAAAGACAACAGGTAAAGGTCGCGTTGCGCGAGTTATCGGCCCAGTGGTGGACATTGAGTTCCCAGCGGGTCAGATGCCTTCGATCTTCAACGCGCTACACGTAGAGACCACCATGAGTGGAACTACTCGTACCTTGACTCTAGAAGTAGCGCAACACATTGGTGACAACCTGGTGCGCGCGATCTCGATGCAGCCAACAGATGGCATGGTCCGTGGCGCCGAAGTAAGCGACACTGGTTCTGCGATCTCAGTACCAGTTGGTGACGTAACGAAGGGTCACGTGTTTAACACACTTGGCGAATCCCTCGACGTGCCAACTTCATCCCTTGATATTAAAGAGCGTTGGCCAATCCACCGCAATGCACCAGCATTCGATCAGCTCGAGTCAAAGACTGAAATGTTCGAGACCGGTATCAAAGTTATCGATCTACTAACACCTTATGTAAAAGGTGGAAAGATCGGTCTATTCGGTGGTGCAGGTGTTGGTAAGACAGTTTTGATTCAGGAAATGATTTATCGCGTAGCTGAAAACTTCGGTGGTGTATCTGTATTCGCCGGTGTTGGTGAGCGTACTCGCGAAGGTAACGACTTGTTCCTAGAAATGACCGAGACCGGTGTTATCAATAAGACCGCCTTAGTTTTTGGTCAAATGGATGAGCCACCTGGCACACGTCTTCGCGTTGCACTTTCGGCGTTAACTATGGCTGAGTACTTCCGCGATGTGCAGAAGCAAGATGTATTGCTCTTCATCGACAATATTTTCCGCTTCACACAAGCAGGTTCTGAAGTATCAACTCTGCTTGGCCGTATGCCATCAGCTGTGGGCTACCAGCCAACACTTGCTGATGAAATGGGTCAGCTGCAAGAGCGTATTACTTCAACTCGTGGTCACTCGATTACATCAATGCAGGCAATTTATGTTCCGGCCGATGACATCACCGACCCAGCGCCACACACTACTTTCGCGCACTTAGATGCAACGACAGTGTTGTCTCGTCCGATCTCTGAGCTTGGTATTTATCCAGCGGTAGATCCACTTGACTCAACATCACGCATCCTTGATCCACGCTACATCGGTGAGCACCACTTCCAGGTTGCGAACCGCATCAAGCAGATCTTGCAGCGCTACAAGGATCTCCAAGACATCATTGCGATTCTTGGTATCGATGAACTTTCTGAAGAAGACCGTATCTTGGTAGGTCGCGCACGACGTATTCAGCGCTTCTTGTCACAGAACACCTTCGTAGCAAAGGTCTTCACCGGTCTTGACGGATCATTCGTTCCGCTAGTAGACACAATTGCAGCATTCGAAGCACTTGCTGACGGAAAGTACGATCACGTTCCAGAGCAAGCATTCTTCATGTGCGGTGGCCTCGATGATGTTGAGCGCCGTGCTGCAGAATTGGCGAAGAACTAACTCATGACACTTAAAGTCGCAGTAGTTTCACCAACAGAGAAGGTTTGGACAGGCGAGGCTTCATTTATCTCAGCTCGCACAACCGAAGGTGACCTTGGTGTTCTGCCAGGTCACGCACCTTTATTTGGTGTTCTAGTCGACGGAGCAGTCAGCATTAAAGTTGCCGATGGAACCACTCAAAGTTTTAATGTTCATGGTGGGTTCTTATCTGTCTCAAATGATCGAGTTTCGATCTTGACGGAGTCAGTTGGTTAATCTGTTTTATCTAAAAATCCCGGTAGAAATATCTACCGGGATTTTTTCTTGCTAAAAAAGAAAGTTTAGAGTTCGCGAGTTACATCAGCGCCAAGTGCGCGCAATTGTTTAGCAAAGTCTGGGTATCCGCGATCAATGTGATAGCCATCTTCGACAAAAGTTATGCCATCGCTTACTAAACCGGCCAAAACTAAGCCAGCCCCAGCCCTGATATCGGTTGCTACAACAGGTGCGCTAGAGAGCTTTTCGACCCCAGTTATTGCTGCATGGTGGCCATCGATGGTGATTTGCGCGCCTAATCTGATTAATTCGTTAACAAACATGAAGCGACCTTCGAAAACGTTTTCGGTCACAATGGCATCGCCAGTTGCAATCGCATTTAAGGTAATTACCATCGGCTGCAAATCAGTTGGAAAACCAGGGTAGGGAAGCGTTGAAACATCAATTGCTTTAGGCCTGGAATCCATACGCACTCGGATCGAGTTTTCATTCGAAGTAACGATAGCGCCGGCAGCAGTTAATTTTTCAAGTGGGATCTCTAAATCTTGAGCACGCGCCCCGTTAATGGTGATGTCGCCTTGCGTCATCGCTGCAGCAAATGCCCAAGTGCCAGTAACGATGCGATCGGCAATAGTGGCGTGATCAGTTGGATGCATTTTCTCAACACCAGTAATTGTGATTAGTGGTGTGCCCAAGCCTTCGATTTTGGCACCCATGCTGATTAGGAAATTTCCGAGATCAACTAGATCTGGTTCGCGGGCTGCGTTATCAATTGTGGTTACACCTTTAGCTAGCACTGCAGCAGTCATTAGATTCTCAGTTGCGCCAACGCTTGGAAAATCTAAAACAATTTCGGCACCCGTTAAGCCATTAGGTGCCTCAGCAATTACATAACCATGTTCATTGTGGGCTCTAGCGCCAAGGGATTCAAGACCACGAATATGAAAATCTAATCCGCGTGAACCAATCGCATCTCCGCCAGGAAGTGCGACTTCGGCTTTTCCAACTCGAGCAACAAGTGGTCCAAGCACGTTAATTGAGGCCCGCATCTTGCGCACCAAATCGTAATCGGCGCGATGTCCCGGAACTTCTGGTACATCAATAGTTACTAAATCTGCGCCACGTACAACAGTGCAACCCAAGCGGGTAAGCAGATCAGCCATGATGTCGACGTCTGCAATATCAGGCACATTGCGAATAGTGGTTTTGCCAGCCGCTAAGAGTGAAGCTGCCATTAGTTTTAGGGCTGAGTTTTTAGCCCCGCTAACGCTAACTTCGCCGGCCAGGCGAGCGCCACCAACAACACGAAAGCGGTCTATTGCAGACATGGCGACACCCTTTCCAAATACTTTAGTGCAAAGCTAATTCTCGAGTGGTCGTATCTTATCTGCCCGATTAGGCTCTCCCCATGGTTAATTTGACTCGGATTTACACAAAAACTGGCGATGACGGAACTACTTCACTCGGCGATATGAGCCGCACTTCGAAGAATGATCCGCGGCTTGAGGCATATGCCACCGTAGATGAAGCTAACTCGGCAATTGGCGTCGCTCTTTGTGCTGATTCTTTGCCGGCTGAATTAAAGCCGCTATTAATTCGCATTCAAAATGATCTTTTCGATGTGGGCGCAGATCTTTGCACCCCAGTTGTCGATGAACCAAAGATTGAACCGTTGCGAGTTTTGGAATCACAGATTACTTTTCTGGAAGAACAGATTGATGCTTACAACGAGCAACTAGAACCACTTCGCTCATTTGTATTGCCTTCGGGAACTTTGGCCGCTGCTAATTTGCATGTTGCTCGTACGGTTGCTCGTCGCGCTGAGCGTTGCACCTGGGCGGCCATTCACGCATTCGGCGGCGGCGTTAACCCATTAGCGGCAAAGTATCTAAATCGTCTCTCTGACTTACTCTTTGTGCTTGCTCGTATCTCTAATAAAGAGCAGGGCGATGAACTTTGGGTACCTGGAGCTAATCGCTAATTTTCAATTGGCGTGTAGACGTTAGTTTTTAACTTCTCAGTTGCGGGCGAATGGTGGCAAATCACATTTATATTGGAAATTTTATTTCCGCGCTCAATATCTTCAGAGCTAATTAAAAGTATTGTTTTATAGACCTTTTTTGCGGTCCCGGTAGTTGTTGTTCGAATTGTGCCATGAGTAGTAATCGTTCTATCGGCCAAATGCTTTGGACCCAGTACTTTTGATCTAACTTCCCACCAATCACAACCATTTGTTGAAGCCACGGTTATCGCTCCACAGGAGTATTTCTGACAAATCAGCACGCCATCAACTTTTTGCGCTAACTGCGCAGTTAGGACTTTACTGTTTGAGGCAATACCAACTAACTCTTTAACGGTTGGGACTTTTGCATAGATCTCGCCTTTGACTGTAAAGCCGACTGGCGGCCACTTTGGCGAAGGCGAGGGTTTAACTTTCGAAGCCGCACTTGCTCCGTTTAGTCCTAGAGAAATTACCGCTGGCAGCATTAGCAGCATTGGCAGTATTAGTGCCAGTCCTAAACCAAGGCGTTTCACTTGTTCTCCCAGCGAAAAGTCTTGACTGCTAAGAAGAGTCCTACAACAAGCCAAACCAAAAGAATGATTGCGGTACGTCCACCTTCCCAACTCTGGGCAACTTCTTGAGTTGCAAACGAATCGGGTAAGAAAACGCTACGCATTCCTTGAGTTAGCCATTTCAGCGGGAAGATTGCGGCAACTTGCTGCATCCAGCCAGGTAGTTGCGTGAAAACAAAGAAAACACCGCTAAAGAATTGCAAAATAATTACTACTGGCGAAACTATCGCTGCCGCACCACGTCCATTTTTTGGTACCGATGAGAATGCCACACCGAGGGCAGTTGAACTGGCAGTGCCAAGTACCAGCAACCAAGTAAAAGTTAACCATTTGCTTGGTTCCGTTGGCATATTTAAACCAAAGAAAGCTGCCCCAATTATTAGCAGGATCAGAACTTGCACTGCCATGCTGACAAAGACTGAGATTGCTTTACCAATGAAGTAACTAGTTATTGGTAGCGGTGTGCCACGAAGTCGTTTGATTGCGCCCATGTCTCGTTCGAGCGGAATATTGATGGCGATATTTTGAAAGCCGGTATTAACTAAACCAGAGGCGATCATGCCAGCTACAAAATATTGGCTAAAAGTTACTCCTGGCGCAATTGTGTCTTTGAAAACGCTGCCAAAGATCGCCAATAAAATTACTGGGAAAAAGATAGTAAATACAACTGCTTCTTTCTGGCGAGAGAATTGAATAATTTCCATCTGGCCTCGAAGCAAGCCAAGTTTTAAGGTGCCCGGAACTTTATTCATGATGACCACCAATCATCTTTAAGTAAATATCTTCTAGCGATGGGCGAGTGATAGTTAACTCTGGAATCTCGCCACTAAATTGCGCAGCTAACTTCGCAACAACTGCAGTTGGGTTATCGCTCTCTTCAGATTGAATTCCGGTTGGCCCCATCCAGGAAACCGTGGCCTTTGCAGTGCTACGACCGCCGAGTAGCGCAGGCGTTGAAACTTCAACGATTTTTCCGGCGGTAATTACGGCTACGCGATCGGCCAACTCTTCAGCTTCATCAAGATAGTGAGTAGTTAATAAAATTGTGGTGCCACCTGCTTTTAAGTCACGAATCAACGACCAGAATGCGCGTCTAGCTTCGGGGTCAAAACCAGTGGTTGGCTCATCAAGGAACAGCAGTTCGGGGTTTCCAATAATTCCAAGTGCTACATCGAGGCGACGTCGTTGGCCGCCAGATAATTCCAGAACCAACGAATTGCGTTTTTCAGTGAGACCCACCGCCTCAATTACTTGATCAACATCGCGCGGGTTGGCATAGAAGTTACTGAAATGTTTAACAATTTCGTGCACCTTAAATGAACCAGCATCTGAGGCAGTCTGCAGAACTATGCCGATGCGGTTACGCCAAGCGCGGCCAGCATCGCCCTTAGTGGCTGGGTCAAACCCCAGCACGCTAACCGAGCCGCTATCAGCTGCACGGAATCCCGCCAGAATTTCAACGGTCGTGGTTTTGCCGGCGCCATTTGGGCCTAACAGAGCGAAAATCTCGCCTGCCTCGATCGCTAAATCGATGCCAGCAACGGCGGTGAAGTCGCCATATGACTTTACGAGGCCCTTAACTTCAATCACCTTCATTGCTCCAGCCTGTCACAAGAAGGTGAAAAATGCGAGAAAATGAACCATGAGCCCGCGCCGCAACTATCCCAAAGGGAAAAGACCTCAAGATGCTGAGCGCGAAATCAATACTTCTAATGAAAGTATTGAAGAACATAGTGACGGAACATACAGAGTTAGAAAATTAACTGGTTCTTCTTCTAATAAACCGTATCGCTGCCCAGGTTGCGATCAGATAATTCCCATGGCAACTCCACACATTGTTGCCTGGCTAGAACATGATGAAGAATCACGTCGCCATTGGCATACGCCATGTTGGACTAAGAAAAATAATCGTGGCCCACGCACAGAACGCACGCGAAATGCGCCGCGCTTCTAAACTATAAAATCAGAATTAACTCAAGCGACCTTTAAGAATTCTAATCGCACGCACAATTAACTTATCGCCGAAGTAAGTGCGATTAAAGCTAGTGAACTTAATTGGAAGTTGGAATCGTGCGCGAACAACTGTGCGCGGATAAGTAAATTCCAGAATTCCTTCTGGACCATGAATCCGGCCAGAGCCACTATCTTTCACGCCGCCAAATGGCACTGATGGAATCGCGGCAAAAGAAATAGTTGAGTTAATCGCAACCATTCCACAATGAAGTTGTGAGGCAATCTTTTTGCCTTGACGCTTTGACCAAACTGATGCACCAAGACCATATTTGCTGGCATTGGCCAAACGAATTGCATGATCGATTGAGTGAAAACGATTAATAATAATTACTGGCCCAAAAGTCTCTTCGGTCATAGCAATTGCATCTTCGGGCACATCAACTAAAACAACGGGTTGCACATAAGGCGGCTGCACTGAACTCTTACCGCCCAAAAGCGCTTTACCACCGCGCTTTAGCGCATCAGCAATATGCGATGCAATGACATCTAGTTGTTCTGGCATGGTTGCCGGACCATAGTTACCAGCGCCTGGAGCACCTGCAGTGATCTTTTCAGCTTCGGCTATAAAGAGTTCAATGAATCGATCTGCGATTTTTTCATCGACATAAACGCGCTCTGCGCCAATACAAGTTTGTCCAGCGTTAGACATAGCAGACCATAAAGTATTTTCAACAGCTGCCTTAAGGTTGGCATCAGCAGCAACAATTACTGGGTCTTTACCACCACATTCCAAAACCACCGGAATCATATTTGCCGCACATGTTGCAGCCACTAACTTGGCAGTCTTGGTTGAACCCGTGAAAGCTAACTTATTGATTTCGCTTTCACATAAGTATTTACCGGTATCACCGAAACCAGTAATAACTTGGAAAATATCTTCGCTGGGTGCAACTTGGGCAAATGAATCTGCCAACCACACACCAACTGCTGGAGTTAATTCACTTGGCTTAAATACCACTGCGTTGCCAGCTGCAAGAGCGTAAGTGATTGAACCAAGGGGAGTAAACATCGGATAGTTCCAGGGTCCGATGACACCGACGACACCAACTGGTGAATGCTCAACTCGCGCTGACATGTTTGCCATGATCACACCAGGTGAGCGATGTTCTGGACTCATTACATATTCAGCGTTACGTGCAGCCCAACCAATATGGTTAATCCCAAGTGCTGCCTCTAGCTTGGCATCACTAATTGGCTTGCCAGTTTCATCAGAAATCAATTCGGCAATCTCATCAACGTGGCTAGTTAAGTACTTGCTCCATTCAAGTAAAACTTTTTTTCGGCCTTTAAAACCCAGGTGCTGCCATTGATAAAGCGCTTCGTGTGCGGTTTCAACAACTAGCGAAACGATGTCCTTGCTATCTACTGGAAAGGTAGCTAAAACTTCACCAGATACCGGATTGATTGAATCAAAGGTCTTTTTACGTGATGTGGCCATAGCGGCAAAGATACACTTGCCTAATGGCCGAACCAATTCGCCCCAGCACGGTATTGCCGGCTAATCGCTCACCTTTTACTCTGAAAACAGCCGACGGCGAAACCCTGGTGGGCGAAGTTGCCAGCCCAATTGATAATCCCACTGGCGCAATACTGTGCTTGCACCCACTACCAACTGCTGGCGGCATGATGGATAGTCATATTTACAAGAAAGCAGCTAATCGTTTGCCCGATATGGCCGGCATAACTGTCGTGCGATTTAATACCCGCGGAACAACTAGTGAGAATGGCACCAGTACCGGCACTTTTGATAATGGTGGTGCAGAAAAATTTGATGTTGAGGCAGCTCTCACTTATTGCTTAGATACATTAGCGTTAGAAAATCTCTGGATCGTTGGCTGGTCTTTCGGAACTGATTTAGCGCTACGTCATGCCAAAGACCCAAGACATAAAGGGCTAATCTTGTTAAGTCCACCACTTCGAACTTCTGCGCCAAGTGATTTGGAGTATTGGAATAACGATGCTCGTCCAGTTATCACAATTGTTCCTGAGCTAGATGATTATTTGCAGCCGCCTGAGGCAGCAAAACGTTTTGCAGTTATTAAAAACCATCAGATGATTGCCGTCGATGGCGCGAAGCACTTATGGGTGGGCGAACCTTCGGTTAATCGCGTGCTAAGTGAGATAACTAAAATCATTGCGCCGAGCAGATTGCCATTGCCAACTGAAATCTAGTTTTCCCAGATCTATCTAGGCGTTATCAGTTCTTGGAAAAACTACCTCATCCAAAATCAAAATAATCGCCGCAGCCACTGGAACTGCTAATAGACCGCCAACTAAGCCCAATAGCGATGAACCAATCAGCGCTGAAATAATTGTTACTACGCCAGGTACCGAAAGGGTCTTCTTCATGATGCGTGGCGTTATTAGATAATTTTCAATCTGCACGTAGAGAACATAAACCAAGAACGCTACTAGCCCGATAGTTACTGATTGAGTAAGCGCAACTAAACTCACTACGGTGCAGCCAATAAAGTGGCCGATTAGTGGGATTAATCCACACACCAGCACCGTCATGCCTAGTGCGATTGGCGAAGGAATTCCGAGGGCCAGTGAGAGCAAGAATGTGAAGATGCCGGCCATAACTGCAATTGTTACTTGGCTGCTTACAAATGAACCAACTCGCGAAATGATTGCCTCAGTGAGTGCACCAACACGTTCACGACGAGATGCTGGAGCAAGACGTAAACCAAGTTTGACCATTTGCGGCAAGGAAGTTAAGAAGTAGAGCGTTAAAACTAAGATTGTTAGAGCGGCAAAAGTTCCAGATAAAACTGATTTGCCAACGCCAACTACGCCACCAAATGTTGTCAGCAGAAGTTTTCCATCTGAAGTACGCGCTGAGATTTCGCGTTGTAAAGTATCAAGTAATCCGTATTGCTCATTAAGTCGCATGAACAAAGCATTGGATTTCAAATCTTCAATCAATGATGGTGCTTGACTGATTAAGTTAGAACCTTGCGAGACCACGGGTGGCGCGACGATCAAAGCAAAGAAAATCACAAACAAAATAACTGAAACAAATATTGCAGCAACTGAATTAGTGCGAGACAAGCCACGGCGACGAAGGGCTTCGACCGCTGGGTTTAACCCAGTTGCCAAGAAGAGCGCAATTAAAATCAAGACAAATATCTGCGAAGCGCTAGCAAGTGCCCGCATCAATACAAATGCCGAGAGTGCTCCGATCGTTGCAATGAAGCCAAAATAAAATGGGTGTGATCTGTTAATTGGGTCACCTAGAACGCCCATATCAGTGTTAATTACCTTAGGTTCGCCTGCAACAACTTTTTTAATTCGCTTACTTATCGCCATGTGTTCAAGTGTAATTGCCTAAGATGAGCCCATGACCTTACGAATCACTGGCTTTGGCGAAGAGATCGCCGCCATCTCGGGTCTGCCTTGGAATCAGCCGTTAGAGCAATGGCCTGAAGATCCAGCTCTCGCTGAAAAGCGTGGCATTTCGCGCCACATAGTTCGTCTGATCCGGGTAAATGACGAACCCGACTCTGAAATCTATGCGGTGAAAGAGACGGTTTCTGAGTTCGCAAATCGTGAATACGCCGCCTTGCGTGAACTTCGTCGCTTGCAAGCACCCAGCGTTGATCCAATTGCCGTAGTAGAAGGACGCAAAGATATAAATGGCGAAGAGTTGCCATGCGCTTTGGCTACCCGCTTCTTGCCTTATTCGCTGCCCTATCGAGTCGTGCTATCAGGTGCCTTATCTCCACATGACATTTTAAATATGGCTAATGCTTTAGCACTTTTGCTAGTTCGGTTACATCTACTGGGATTCTGGTGGGGCGACTGTTCACTTTCAAATACTTTATTCCGCCGCGATGCTGATGGCTTTGCTGCCTACTTAGTCGATGCCGAAACAGGCGAGTTTCAAAAAACTTTGAGTGATGGCCAACGCGAACATGATTTAGAAATTGCTCACTTCAATGTGGCTGCCGAACTGGAAGACTTAGCTTTATCTGGTGTGCTCTACCCGGGTATGGACCCAGTTCGCGCAAGTGATACCGTGATGAAAAGATATCGGCGACTTTGGGCCGCACTCCGCGATCCACAATCACTTGACCCAACTGATCGCCGCGCGGTTGAACGCGCGATGCGTCAATTGCACGATTTAGGTTTTGCAGTTGAAGAAGTTTCGATTGCGATCGATGGTGAAAATAAAGTTTTGAAGTTCCAACCCAAGTTAGTTGCTGCGGGTTATCACACCAATCGCTTACGCGAATTAATGGGGCTAGAAACCGAAGAGCTACAAGCAAAACGAATCTTGGCTTCCTTTGATCGTTACCGAGCTCGCGAAAGCAATCTTTCTACCAACGTCAATGAAGTGGCCTTTAAGTGGTTAACTGAAATTTTCAATCCAATCGTTAATTCAGTTCCAGCAGAACATGTTGGCCGAGTTGAGCCGGCTCAGTTATTTCATGAAGTTCTTGAGCACCGTTGGTACTTGAGTGAGGGTGCCGGCCATGATGTGGGCTTGGATTTCGCCTGTAAAACCTATATTTCCGAGGTTTTGCCCTACCGTCGTGATTCAGGTATCGAGTTAGTGGAATGATTAAACAATGAGTTTGCCGCCTAATTTTGGTCGAGCCGTTGATTTGAGTTCGCTTACGAAGCCAGCCCAAGCGACTAATGCAATTGCTTCAAATTATGAAATCACCGCTGAGAATTTTGCAGCCAATGCAGTTGAACTATCTCGCACTAAGCCCGTTATTTTATTGGTCTGGTCACCTCGTAGCCCAGAATCAATGACCACTCTTGAAACCCTAAGTAAATTAGAAACTACTGCTGATGGCGCGTGGTCACTTGGCAGCATTAACGCCGACGATCAGCCACAAGTAGCTCAAGCGTTGCAAACAAAGAACGTGCCGTATGCAGTTGCTTTGATAGCCGAACAACCGGTTCCATTGTTTGATCAGAGTTATCCTGAAGCCCAGATCAAAATGGTAATTGATAAAGTTTTAACGCTAGCGGCCGAGCAAGGTATTGGTAGCGCACCAATCGAAACCATCGAACCTGAAGAAGATGAAGCACTTGCCGCCCTAGAGGCCGGCAAATATGAGATTGCCCGAGCGGCCTATCAAAATTTGTTAAGTCGCAAACCAAATGATGCGCTAGCTAAATTAGGTTTAGCCCAAACTGAATTACTTATTCGCACCGAGAAACTCGAAGCAAAGTTAGTCACCGCTCTGGCAGCCTCTGAACCAGATAATTTAAAAGCCCAATTAGATTGTGCTGACTTAGAAGTAATCAGTGGCGATCTGGATGCTGCCTTTACCCGCTTAATCGAATGCGTTCGCCGTTTTGCTGGCGCTGATCGCACGGCCGCGAAAGATCACTTGTTAACACTCTTCCAGTTAGTAGATCCAGCTGACCCACGACTAAAAGTGGCTCGCACCTCTCTGGCAAGTGCACTCTTCTAGCCGATGTCTAAACAGGTAATAACGCCGGAAGAAGAGTATAAAACTTTAACCAAACTCTTCTTTCTATTTGGCTTTGGGATCATGTCTTGGATCCCAAGGTTTCCTGACTTTAAGGAGCAATTAGGCTTAACAAATGGCCAATTTGGCTCAATTATCAGCCTAGGAAATGTGGGCGCTTTCATAAGTCTGCTAACGGTAGGCCACATTGTTCATAAGCTTGGCAGTTATAAAGTTTTAATCGCAAGTACCTGCTCACTTTATTTAGGATTTATCTTAATTGCGAGCATCTCATCCACTCTAATCTTTATTCCAGCTGTAATTTTGGCGGGATTTTCTAGTTCGGCATTTCATATTGCAGTCAATAGCCAGGCATTTGATAGCCAAACTCGAAATAGTAAGCCAATTATCGTAAAGCTGCATGGCATCTGGACTTTGGGCGCTGTTGTCACCGGCCTGGTTTCTGGTTTCTTAATTGGTCGAGTCTCTGCCTCCTTGCAATTAAATATTGTCTACGTTCTCGTTTTACTACTTAAAATAAAATACATAAACAAATTGCGCCCAGTAGCTCTACTGCCAAAACTTGAAGACGATCATTATTCGGTTAAGCAGATTTTTAAATCACTTAGATTTGATCGTTTGATTGCTGGCGGCATGATTTGTGCCATGCTTATTGAAATCGCAATGGGTGATTGGTCTAATATCTTTGCCCGAGAATATTTGGGAATCAAAGGTGGCTTAATTACGCTGCCATATATTTTATTTATGAGCGCCATGATTGCGGGCAGGCTTGGCATTTCCAGAATTACTAATCGGATGCCAATTAACAAAGCAGCCAATATAGGTGCCGTTACTGGCGGTGCATTCTTTTTAATTGGTGTACTGGCTTCGATCTTATTTGGCGACACTCATCAGTACTGGGCCTTTGCAATATTCTCATTTGGTTGCCTCATGGCCGGTCTCGGTACTTCCTTCGTTACGCCAAGTTTCTTTAATGCCGCGAGTGCTAGAAGCGGGTTTCCGAGTGCGGTAGTAATTGGTCAAATTGGTTTGATTAATAATTTCCTGATCTTTGGCGGCAAATGGGTTATTGCCTGGACCGCGCAATTCACTTCTCTTGCCGTTGCCCTCTTAATCCCAGCAATAATGGCGCTATGTGTTCCACTCTTTACGAAGGCGTTGTTAAGCGGAAATGCCAAGGGCCAAGCAGATTAACTAGTGGATAGAGCCAGCCAGAGGGTGGCAAGCGGGGCAACCCTTAATGTAATAACTAAGTCAGATCCTTCAGCCACATCAATTGGTTGGTTGATTACACCGCTGCCGCCAAAAGCTAGATCATCGGTATTTAGAATTTGTTGCCATGTTCCGGCCTTAGGCATTGGCAATCGGTAGTTCTCGTGTGGAACTGGCGAGAAATTAGTTATGCAGACAAGGGGCTGCCCATCTTCTGCCCAGCGCGTAAATGCAAGCACATTACTTGCTGCATCATTGCCAACTAACCACGAGAATCCTTCTGGCAAAGTATCTTTTTCAAAAAGCGCCGGGGTTGATTTGTAAAGCTGATTAATCCGAGAGATAGTTTTTGCAACACCAATATGTTCATCGAATTGAGTTAAGTGCCACTGCAAACCGGCAGATTCACTCCACTCATCATTTTGGGCAAACTCTTGACCCATAAAGAGAAGCTTTTTGCCAGGATGTGCCCACATGAATCCATAGAGAGCGCGAAGTGTAGCTAATTTCTGCCAACGATCACCTGGGAATTTATTAACTAGTGAACCTTTGCCATGCACGACCTCATCATGTGAAAGCGGCAACATAAAGTTTTCGGACCAGGCATAGAGAATCGAGAAAGTTATTTCATTGTGGTGATGCACGCGATGAATTGGGTCGCGTTGTAAGTATTCCAACGTGTCATGCATCCAACCCATGTTCCATTTGAAACCAAAGCCAATGCCATCTGAATCAGTACTGCGTGTTACACCAGGCCAAGCCGTTGATTCTTCGGCAATCATCATGATTCCGGGGTGCGTGCGATATGCCGTAGATGTTGCTTCTTGCAAAAGTTGCACAGCTTCAAGGTTTTCACGCCCACCGAATTTATTAGGTAACCATTCGCCTTCTTTGCGCGAATAATCCAAATAGAGCATTGAAGCAACCGCATCTACCCGCAGCCCATCAATGTGGAATTCGGTTAACCAATACAGCGCACTTGCCACGATGAAGTTGCGAACTTCATTGCGGCCAAAGTTAAAGATCAGCGTGCCCCAATCGGGATGCTCGCCTAAACGGGGATCTGCATGCTCATAAAGGGCAGTTCCATCGAATTTAGCCAGTGCCCATTCGTCTTTCGGAAAGTGGGCTGGCACCCAATCGAGGATCACGCCAATACCAGCATTGTGCAAGGCGTTAACTAAGTATTTAAATTCATCAGGGGATCCGAAACGAGCAGATGGTGCGAAGAACGAAGTAACTTGATAACCCCAAGATGGACCATACGGATGTTCCATGACTGGCAAGAATTCAACGTGAGTGAAACCAGTTTCTTGCAAATAGGCAACCAGCTGCACGGCCAGATCTTGGTAACTTAAACCGATTCGCCAAGAACCTAAATGAACTTCATAAACAGATACTGCGCTACGCCAAGACTCAAAGTTACTTCGCTCTGAAATCCAATCGTGATCACTCCATTGATAATTTGACTCTTCAACAACTGAAGCAGTTAGCGATGGGATCTCAGTGGCACGCGCAAGTGGATCAGCATGATCAACCCAGCGACCATCATTGGTGTGTACGGCAAATTTATATTTAGTACCTGGCGCTAGGTCAGCAATAAAGATTTGCCAGATGCCGGTATTTTCAATGCGCCACATCCGATGAGTGTTGCGATCCCAATAATTAAGATCGCTAATCAAACTTACATCGCGGGCATTTGGTGCCCAAAGCGCAAAAGAGGTACCGAGCAAATTTCCAGTTTCATCACGTTGAACTTGTGCGCCGAGGACTTTCCAAAGTTCTTCATGTCGGCCTTCGGCAATTAAATAAAGATCTAGTTCGCCCAAAGCGCCCGGCTGATTTGGTATGACCTGGGGTTTGCGGCGAAAGATTCTCATTAGTTAAGAGATCCGCACCACGGCAATATGCGCCACATTGTTGTAATCGCCGCGCGGATCAAGGCTGACAAAACTTTCGCGGTTCCAACTAAATGAATTTCCGGTCATCTGATCATCGACCACAAATGAATCGCCAGTTAGTCCCAGTAGATCCATGTTCCAGTGAACCACAGTCGCTTGCGCATTTGAAGGGTCGAGATTGACTATTACGAGCACTAAATTATCGCCATCACGCTTGGAATAAGCGATTATTGCCTCATTATCAGTGTGGTGGAAATGAAGATTGCGCAGACGTTGCAATGCGCGATTAGCGTTACGGATCTTGTTTAACTTAGTAACTAGCGGTGCTAAAGATTGCTTAGCGCCATCCCAATCGCGCACCTTGATCTGATATTTCTCAGAATCTAAATATTCCTCACGGCCTTCACTTAAGACCCGGTGTTCAAATAGCTCATAGCCGGCATACATTCCCCATGACGGCGTCAAGGTTGAAGCTAGCACTGCACGCAGGGCAAACATCGCTGGGTTTCCACTTTGCAAATGAAAGGGCAGGATGTCTGGAGTATTTACCCAGAAGTTAGGGCGGAAGAACGCACTTGTTTGATGTGAAACTTCGTTGCCATATTCAGTTAGTTCGTGCTTGGTAGTGCGCCAAGTGAAGTAGGTATAAGACTGTTGGAATCCAGCCTTACCGAGTGCGTGCATCATGGCTGGCTTAGTGAATGCTTCAGCTAAGAAAACAATTTCTGGATACTTGGCATTTACTTTTGCAATCAAAGTTTGCCAGAACAAAACCGGTTTAGTGTGTGGGTTATCCACGCGGAAAATAGTCACGCCTTTGCTAATCCAAAGTTCGCATATTCGATTTACTTCAGCAACTAGCCCATCGAAATCATCATCAAAATTAATTGGATAAATATCTTGATACTTCTTAGGTGGGTTTTCGGCATATGCAATCGTGCCATCGGCGCGATAGTTAAACCATTTTGGGTGTTCTTTAACCCAAGGATGATCAGGTGAAGTTTGCAGAGCTAAATCAAGAGCAATCTCAAGCCCTAACTTCTTTGCTTCTTTAACAAAGTTTTCAAAATCTTTCATAGTGCCTAGTGCTGGGTTTATCGCATCGTGGCCACCATCTGAATTTCCAATACCCCACGGAACACCCGGATCATTTGGTCCAGCGGTGAGAGTGTTATTTGGTCCCTTGCGGTGAGAGATACCAATCGGGTGAATTGGCGGGATATAAAGGACGTCAAAACCCATATCTTTTACCGCTTTTAAGCGCTTTGCTGCAGTGCCGAAATTGCCACTGGCGTAAGTGCCATCCTGATTAATGCTGGCGCCTTCACTGCGCGGGAAGAATTCATACCAAGCGCCGACTAAAGCTCGTTCACGTTCAACATAGATTGGAAACTGTGGCGAGTTAGTTGTCACAGTGCGATATTGGGTGACGATCGCCGCTTCTATCTCAAAGGTGAAGCGTCCTAGTTTAGGGAATGAGATTAAAGCTTCATAGCGATCAGTACCAGGATTACGTTCAACGGCTGCAATGCGAGATAACTCTTTGCCTTTGCTATCGCGAGTGACTAACTGAACTTGCGGATAGTCATGACCTTCGCCGGCAACAGTTGCACTTACTAATATTTCTTCATTAACAATTGCTTTAACAGGAACAAATTCTCCCCCAAAGTAGATTGTGGGGGAGAGATCAGTGATTGCGACGCGGCCGATCAACCCGAACCCTCGGTGTTGCCAGCATCGGCAGCAGTCACATCGTTAATCTGATATTTATCAATTGCTTCTTGAACTGTCTTAGCTTTTACATCGCCTTGCTTTGCAAGTTGTTGCAAAGTAGCTACCACGATTGATTCGGCATCAACCTTGAAGTGACGACGAAGCGCACCACGAGTATCTGATAAACCAAAGCCATCGGTACCAAGGGAGGCAAATGGGCCGGGAACCCAAGGCGCAATCTGATCTTGAACTGCGCGCATGAAATCACTAACGGCAATTACTGGACCTTCAGCGCTAGCTAACTTCTTAGTCACATATGCCTGTTTGTTATCACTTGGGTGCAAGAAGTTATGGCTATCAGTTTCTAAACCATCACGGCGAAGTTCGTTCCAAGAGGTAACTGACCAAACTGAAGCAGCAACGCCCCAATCCTCAGCCAATAACTTCTGTGCCTTAAGTGCCCAATTAACGCCAACACCAGAGGCCAAGATCTGTGCCTTCTTCTTACTGCGAACTTCGGCAGGTGCATAAAGGTAAATACCCTTTAATAGGCCTTCAATATCTAGGTTTTCTGGCTCTGCCGGCTGCATATATGGCTCGTTATAAACGGTGAGGTAGTAATAAACATTCTCACTGTTCTCGCCATACATGCGACGCAAACCATCTTTAACAATATGGCCAAGTTCGAAACCGAAAGCTGGGTCATAGCTAACAATTGCTGGATTAGTTGAAGCAAGTAGATGTGAATGACCATCTTCGTGCTGCAGACCTTCGCCATTTAGCGTGGTGCGGCCGGCAGTGGCACCGACTACGAAACCACGAACTAACTGATCAGCGGCTGCCCAGAAACCATCACCAGTGCGTTGGAAGCCAAACATCGAATAGAAGATGTAGATCGGAATCATTGGCTCATCATGGGTTGAGTACGAAGACCCAACTGCTGTAAACGAGGCAACTGAACCGGCTTCGTTGATACCTTCGTGCAGAATCACACCTGTTGTGGACTCCTTGTACGAAAGCATTAGCTCGCGGTCAACTGATAAATACTTCTGACCTTTAGGTGAATAGATCTTTAAAGTTGGGAACAATGAATCCATACCAAACGTACGAGCTTCATCAGGAATGATCGGAACTAGGCGAGAACCTAGGCCCGGATCCTTAATTAGATCTTTGAGCATGCGCACAAATGCCATTGTGGTTGCAATTTCTTGCTGGCCAGAGCCACGTAGAACTGACTCATAAACTGAATCATCTGGTTGTGGCAATGGGCGAGAAATCTTGCGACGCGATGGAATCGAACCACCAAGTGCTACGCGACGTTCCTGCAGATACTTAGCTTCAACTGAATCATCAGCTGGGCGATAGTACGGAGGTAATTTCGCATCTAGTTGATCATCTGCAATTGGAATTCCCAAACGATCGCGGAATTCGACAATATC